>Ga0315913_1009809_pt1 | contig 11157 bp, 3 predicted proteins | sample MpolsnodulesMG_FD_207736 | JGI IMG/M metagenome (GOLD analysis project Ga0315913, IMG submission 207736) | Medicago polymorpha root nodule microbial communities from Los Angeles, California, United States - small nodules | ecosystem: Host-associated > Plants > Roots > Nodule | place: USA... | reverse complement strand
AAAAAACACTAATAATAACAATCCAAAAAATGGAAGAATTTTTTTTTAGAATTGAATCAAAGTTACCAGTTAAGCAGTGGTATGAGAGGAAAGTTGTAAGGTCACGTCCTTCCATTTGCAAACCTCTAAATATCAAAATATATGATTTTTGTGCTGTGTGTGAAATTTACCACGGTTTAGGGTTTTTTATTTTTGAGAGAAACACGTTTATGGCTTGGTATATATAGCCAAGTTTACATGGAAATTAGGGTAGCTGAGTTTGCATGAAAATTAGGGTATTTTGTTTGTAAACGTATTAAATAAGTGTAGAAAATATTGTAAAAAAAAAGAGGCAACATAATAGGAATGAAATTGGTGCGATACATTTTTTTAGTATTAAATAAGTGTACAAAATATTTCCTTCAAAAAAAAAGTGTACAAAATATTGTCAAAAAAAAGGGCATGAAATTGGTGCGATGCATTTTTTTAGTATTAAATAAGTGTACAAAATATTTCCTTAAAAAAAAAGTGTACAAAATATTGTCAAAAAAAAAGGCATGAAATTAGTGCGATGAATTTTTCTAGTATTGTGTACAAAATATTGTCAAAAAAATAAAGGCAAGAGGGTAGGAATGAAATTGGTGTGATGCATTTTTTTAGATGAAATTTGTTAGGTTAAATTACTGGTAACCTAATACAGCAAATGGACGGAAAAATATTAGGTTAAATTAGTGTTAACCTAATACTAACATTGATTTTATTTTATTTTTTGTGCTAAATCATCACAAATCTCAGTAAAATAGAGGAAACACTCAAAAGAATGTTGAATTGCTCGATCTGAACTCCATCGATGCAATGCTAGACAAAATAACATCTCACTTAAAATGTTTGAGGAAGAGCAAATTCCTCAACAATTGAAAAGCTTGCAAGAAGAGAAGATGAAGCAGATCATGAAGTGTGACATCTATTAAGGCAATCTTCAAAAGGAAAATTATATGGTGAAGTTCTCCAATTGACTTTTCAGGTGAAGTTACTCTACATCCAATAATAATGCGCCATGTGTCATGTGTGCTGATTGTTGCATAGTATGTACCGTGTACCTGCTCAATATGTTTCACCGTAAACTAGCTTTATTAGATTTTTTGAATCATCAGATTAAGGACCTCACAAGTGTTATTGTGTTGTCTTTCACACTATATTTATTTTCTTTCTCCTTTTTGACTTTTTCTTCCTTCTATTTCAAAAAATATTTAAATAAACCTCTTTATAAAAGCCACATTGGATAATCCTTTTTATAAAAAATATTTCATTATTAAAAATAAATAAACCCAGGAAGATTATGAACATCAGCACCATCTTCATACCTTCATCATCTTCTTTCCTGAACAAAAAAAAGTAGCTACTCAAATACACCTCTAAATAACATGAATCTCAATATTATCTTCATCTCCATTTTCTTCTCAACACAAAAATCAATTACCCTAATTTAAATCCAACTCTCGATGGACACAAGCAGAGTCTGAATTGCTGCTGCTATGCCACAATATATACTCTCGGTGGATTAGTTGCAGAATTGTACGGATTGAATTAGGAGCAGTTATGCTACTTTTGTTTAACCCAATCCATTCAAGGGTTGTTTGAACAACACACAACTTTTTTTCAAACACCTGATTTTGCGATTTAAATAGATAGGAAGGAAGAGGAGAATGAGAAGAGTATTAAAAACAATTTATATAATCATCATTGTCGACATTCAAAATCGGTCTAAATCGTCAGGTTCAATTTCGGGTTTTGAGGTTTGAATCGGGTCAAAACGACCCGGCTGGAGGTTGAAGATGACTTTCTTTCTTTTTTTAATCGGATTTATTATTATAGATAGAAAAAAGTGAAAAAGATTCCCAAATGATTGTACGTGTTGCAGTGGTTTAGTGAATTAGAAAGAGGTTTAAGGTTGCGGGTTCAACCCCTGCTCTTTTTATTTTTGTTTTGCTTTCAGAAAAAATGCTGATATAAATTCTGCAATAAATGCGCACAATTCCCTTGGAACAACTTTGGAGAAGTGATCGACTCTTGGATAAGTTTAAATTTGCTTTTTTTAACCCCCGGAACTTTTTACCGTGGGTAAAAAGTATTTCTTGGGGTAAAAAAAAAACAGATTTAAATTTAACCCAAGGGTTGATGATGTATTTCCCCCAAGAAGGCTGCTCACTATTAATAAAATGAGATATTGTTATATGCCTCAATTTTGTTAATTCCTTGTTATTTATATTTGCTTTTATTTCCTAATTTTTTATTTAATGAATAAATATTAATTAGTTCATTTCCTTTTATTTATATTTGTATTTATTTAATGACTAAAATCGAATCAATATTTATTTTAAGTTCATAAATAAATTAGAATAAAGTAAATACGTAAATAAATTAATTATAATAAATAAATTAGAATAAAGTAAATACGTAAATAAATTAATTTTATTAAATAAATTAGAATAAATATTGAATTAGAATAAAATCAAATTTATTTTAAGTGCATAAATAAATCAGAATATAGCAAATAAATAATTTAGAATAAAGTGAACAAATAATTTAGAATAAAGTTAATAAAATATTTTAGAATAAAGTAAATAACATAATTTGAAAATAGTACATAAATTAAAAAAAAGTAGTTACTTTGCGTCACTCAACTTAACTTGCGCCACTCCACTTAACTTGCGCATTATCTTACACTTGCGCTAGTTAACTACAGCAGGGGCATTTTAGGCATGGCTGCAGGGTGCGAGTGTTTTGTGCTAGGGGAAGAGCATTGTGCTGGGGGAAGAGCAGTAATCAAAACATTATGTTCCCAAAATCAACGAAAGTTGACTATCATCAATTTTTCTTTCCTATCCTCAATTAACTTAATGAAAATTATAAAATCACCAATTTAAGGGTACTTGGTCACCGAGTCACTGGTCGAACCACTGAGTCATTGGTCGAACCGGATTAAACCAAATGACTCGGTCTCTATAAAATATATTATTATTATTATTATTTTGAAATAAAAAAATCATTATTAAATTGTAGCAAACATGATGATTCGGTGTTTAAAAACATTAGACACTTCCTTTAAAAAAAAATTAAACACTTATAAAATGACTCAACCTACAAATTTATAAATAAATAAAATCACCTTACATTTAGCTACATTTTCATATATATATATATATATATATATATATATATATATATTTATTTATAAATTGTAAAAAAACAATATAATATTTTTTTAAGGAAAAAATAATATAATATGTATAGTATTATTAGTTATTACGTTAATATTTTAATAATGATGTTCAAGGAGTATTATATTTCAATAGTTAACATGCACGTAATCTTATTTTTGCAGAAGGAAAGTGAAATTGAGTGAATAATATTAATATAATACGTAGATTTTCTAAAAAAATATGATGTGTATATTATTATTATATATTGTGTAAATATTATATTTAACAATAATGTGCTCTTTTTAAAAGGAAAAAATTATGCCTTAGACTTTTATCATATTATTAATGTTGATACTGGGTTAGACTTTTATTACTGATATGTGTTTTCTTTGAGAGGAGATAGACGAGTTGGACTACATAGGTTCAAATGAAAAAGGAAACTTATGTATAGAGATTTCGTTTTTTTTTTATATTTTATTTACTAAAACACATTTTGAAACAAATTAAAGAGCATTTATGACTGAATTGAATTGATAAAATAGAGCACTAAGGTCATCCACAATGATGGGTGCGTTACCTATTTAGCATCATAGTAAATAGGCACCACCATTGTGGAGTCTGCATAAGGAATACTATTACAGTGGAATATTTTGTAGTTACTAGTATTAATTACTCTATCCGTTTTAAAATGAGTGTCGTTTTAGTCAATTACACACAAACTAAGAAATGAAATGAAATAATCATTAGACATAACACTTTTACTAAAATGCCCAAGAAAAAGACAAATTTAAAGTTGCATTGAAAATTGTGCAAGAGAAAAGTTGAAGTATTTATTGAGGGTAAAGTTGGGAGAAAAAAATTAAAGTTGTATTGAAAATGTAAAGTGTCGTTCATTTTAAAACAATTTTTTTTGACTAAAATGACACTCATTATGAAATGGATGGAGTATTTACTTATTAGGAAGTTGGGCTACTAGCATGTATTTTGAAAGAAACGGTATCTTTCTCATTTAATAACAATAATTATGTAAATTTGTGTCAAATTTATAACACCCTTCATAAAATTAATGATTTTTCTTTTTAAAAATCATAAAATTAATGACAATTATACAGTAATTTATTACTTTTTAAAATTCGCATAGCAGTTAAGTAGAATTATAATGCCAAAATTATGTGAATATATTTGATGTTCTGTTGGTTTAGATTGATTTTGTGATTGTATAGGTCATGAGTTCAATTCCCGCTGTTGGCCAAATCTTTTATTTTTTTTAGGCCAAATACCTCCCCGGGTCCTTTAAGTTCTGAAACAAACATAAAACTTAAAGGATCCAAGGAGGTATTTGGCCTTTTTTTTAAATACTTCATCTTCTACCTCCAGACGGATAGTTACGACCCGCTTAACCGATGCGACCCGAAAAATAAAAACCTTACCTTTTAACTCATAAATTCAATTCGAACACATAATCATAAACACAACATTTCCTTTTAATTTCATAAAACATATTGATGAATACGGTAGTATAATTCTTCCATATGAATTTTAATTTATTTTTTGGATAACTTTCCCTATGAATGAATTTCTAAAAATACTTTTATGTGAAAGTGTAACTATTGTTATATGTGCATGTTCAGTAATTAGATGAAATCACGAGTGCCTATTTTTCTTGTAATTAATCTCATCCCCTTTACCATGATTTTTTTTGGACTGATGTTTGTCTAAGTATCTTATTTCCTTGTTGTCATTATTCAAAACAGAGATGGATCTGTTACACATGGAAGTTGAAATTATGTTTTTATGGAAATGTATTTAACTGTATTTTTTTAATTATGTAATATCATTTTTTTTTAATTTTCTAGGTTTTTTTCTCTCACAAAGATGATGAATAAGTTGAGGAAGATATGATGAAGAAGATGAAGATGTTGATTTAATAAAAATCTGGAAGAGAGAGAATATTGATAAATAAAGAAAGGGAAATAAAGAAGAGAGAATTGGTACTAAAAGAAAAATCATGCGTAGATGGTGTACCACAATAACATAGAGACCAAGTAAATCTAACCGTTAAGATCATGAAATAAACTTGTCCATGGTAGAACATATGGAGCAAGTGGTCCATATTATAATTTGTTCTACATCTAACGTGTCATCACTTGAAATCTGATTGATCCATTCAAACGACTGTACCAAAGAAATCAATTGCCCGACTTCTTGGAAGAAGCTCCCTCTTCAAAATGGCAAAAACTTCCAAAGAGGGAACTGTCATAATTTCCAAAGACCACAATACCTTTCTTAACCGTACCAACAAAATCCTCTTGGAGATAGAACACAAAAGATCGAGGAAACTCTTAATTGTGTGTAAATTCAGGTAAATATGACAAACAAAATCACATTAAAGTCAGTTTGGTACAATTTCAAAAAATAATTGTGTTTTAGAAAATAAATCTGGACTAAACAGTAAGAGACCTTAAGATCTTTTTGATGTCAAGAGACCTTAAGATCTAAACAGTAAGAGTTTGAATTGACTTCTGGAAAATAGGATATATTAAGAGAATACGGACTCCATATACTTGCTAAGCTCTTACGAAGCACATACTCCGACACAGACACCTGACACGACAGTGACACTGACACGTCGATACCGCTAATGTAAAAAATATAGGACATTGACTCTGCTACCTATATATTAATTTATTTATAAAATATCTAAATTAAACAAAAATACATACATATACATCTAACTTGAGCAATTTATTTCATTAAAAAAAGTTCTATAACAAGGTACAATAATATTTAGCATTTATTTATCCACCTACTATCGAAAAATTTAAATACGTTGTAATCAACTTTAAATCTATAACCTCTCGTTGATCAACATTTCTCACACATCTTTAACTCTTGAATCCACTGTGTAAATGTAGAGAAATAAATTTAGATATTTGTCTGAGTTGTTCGACACGCCTCATATAAGTGTTGTATAGGTATCAGGACACTAGTCCAAGGAGTGTCGAAGTGAAGAAGAAAACAACTTATTTAGGACACTTGTCCGACACGTATCGTACGAGTGTCATAGGAGTGTCGGACACTGACGCGTGTCGGACATCGTGACATGCCTAATCCTAGAGGTGTCCGTGCTTCATTACGGTGGTTTTAAACATGCTAAGCTTTATGGTGGTTTTGCAAAAACATCACCTTGTCACGATACATGAAAGACTTAGCATAAGATCCAGATCATTCATTTGAAAAGAATGTTAATTTGTTTATCAATTAAAATATATTATACCTTTTGTAAGAGTTACGGTGTACAGGAAATGATTTTGATCATTGATAGTGAACTGATGAACAAATTTTAAAACCTCGTGTGAACATAATAATTCTGATTAAATTTTTAATGATGGTACATTTATTTGAAGGTTCTATTGAAGGACAAAAAGGTGCAGTTTTCATTCATCAAGCTTCAAGGAAGAAGAAGTGACTCTAGCTTGGTTGTGGAAGCTTTCAAGAATATGGACACTTTCCCGGAAGCTTAATAGATGGAGTAATTGCATTAATTTGTCTTCAGAGATTCTGTAGTTTATGTTGTGTTGCTTTTCTTATGGATTTAACTGTTGTTTCTATGCACTACATTCTTTTTTCCTATACCATAGTTTTATGGTAAGGTTTTTGACGAGGTAGTTGTTGTTATTGCACAATGTTGTAACTTTGGGTATTGGCCTTGTCCCTCAAGCTCCATTTTTTGTCTCTTTATTTTAATATATTTTTTAGGATGCTACAAATGATCAGGTGATCGATTTAGTGTGCCAACCAAATTAACAACGTAGTCTATTCACTCAATAACCATGACTCTCCTCATGGATTAAATTCATAATGGGAACGAAGTATACTTACAATAAAGGAGCCACATCTAAAATTTTGTACCTTGCATGAAATAATGATTCCTTTTAGGAGTAAAAGTTAAGATGATGATTAAACTTTGTCAAAAAAGAGGAAGAAAACTATATGAAATATCTATTGTTGAAATACATTTGAGATGCTAGTTCAATAATAAGAGTTTAATATTGTAACTTTGTAACTTAGTACAAACTTAAATTCTATTAAACGTAGTTGGTGCAAGATGCAGACAAGCTAACGCAGAAAACAAACGGAGAATACAACAATAGGCACCGAATAGAATCGGAAACCAAGTACACACGGTGGATCCAGACATTTGGCGTGCACGTGGGCTAAAATTTGGTTAAGTTGTTAACACTTGCACTTGTTACCGACAAAAGCAAAAACAACTTCAAAAGCTTATAAATACAAATGAGTTGCACTTATTTGTTTCCACAAGTTTCGCACAAGGTTGTTGACTTGTTGGTCTTCTTTTTAACATATGAAATTTTTAACTTCAAAATTTTAAAATAGTTCTTGATTGTGCACTTTGTTAATCAAAATAGTCCATAACATTAAAATAATTTGTTAATATTGTCATATTAGTCTTTTAATATACTTATTTATTGTCACTTCATGACTATTTTAACTAACAAAGTGCAAAATCAAATACTATTTTAAAATTTTAATACATTGACTGACTGACTATTGTATTCATGGACCAAAATAACTATTACCCTATTTATAATAAAAAATAGGAAAGTTGGATGTGGGGCTTTAAACCCACACAGACTATTAATGGATCCCTCCTTGAGTACACACCAAGAGAAAAAACAAACAGCCCGCCAAAATAACATAAGCAATGCTTCCCTATTGGAGTAGTTTGTATGATAATATCGTGATTTTCAATGATCTTACATTGAGGTTGATCATTACATTAGATTAAGAAAAATTACATAAGTAAATTTGACATCACATCTTCATCTTAAATCTTAAAACGTTAGGTATATGAGTTATATCGTATATATATTTTTCAATATCTACTCACGCATGAGATTCTCTGCATCCAGATGTAAACATTAACTTACACTTGACACATTACCATATATCACTCAAGTATGAGACTCCGTGCATCCATATGTAAACATTAACTTATATTTAACACATTAGCATATATCCCTCAAGACATATTAACATGTTTCCCTTGTGTCTGAGTCGTATCACTTACATAAAGAACCACTCCTGGTTCCACATAAACAGTTGGACTTATGAGGGATCTAATAATGATGTGGATATTAGACAAGGAGAACTCGCATGAATAAAAATATACCACATCTTATCTCCGTGAGCTTAACTCAGTTGGTAGGGATATTGCATATTATACGCAGGAGTCGGGGTTTGAACCCCGAACACTCCACTTCTCCACAATTTAATTGTGTGAACTCTAACCATTAGGCTACTTGACAAAAAAAAAAATACCACATCTTAACTCAATATTTTAAGTATGTCGAAATTTTAACCTATAATTTGATGAATATCCATACTAATTTCATATTAATTATCTTCTTCAAATAAATAATCTAACACATTTAAATAGCTATGTTTCCTCTATTTATTATGATAGGTTTTTTTGTCATTATTTATTATGATAGGTAAAATTGTAAAGATAGTAGTACTAACTGTAACAACCAGTTTTAATTATCACTGTAAAAGTATTAATTGACCAATGTCAGTGAGAGTTACATGGCTCCATCTTTTTTCTAACTCATTACCCACAATTTATTATGTCTCACTCCCACAATATGATTTGCATTGTTCTCCTGCTGCTCAATCACAACTATTCAACAAAAGTACTATCCGTGCCTCACTTACTCTAGCCAATCAGAAACTATTGTTCTCATGGTAAAGCTATAAGGAAATGCTTACTCTGGGAAAGCACTTTCTATTTTAATTTTTTTAAAATTATGTTACTTTTACTTATTTTTCTTACAAGTATTTGTTTTACATTTGTTTTAAAGAAGTATTTGTTTTACTTAAAATTATGTTACTTTTACTTATTTTTCTTACAAGTATTTGTTTTACATTTGTTTTAAAGAAGTATTTGTTTTACTTATTAACAAGGAAAAAAAAACTATTGAAGAAAACAATTATTTTACGTGAAATGCACCCCATAAGCTTAACTCAGTTGATAAAGACAATGCATAATATATGCAAGATGCATTATATTTAGATAATATTTTATCTTCTCTCAATCATAATGATTCATATTTTTTATTCATAACGATTCACTTAACAAAAGTACGATCGTGTTTGTGCGCCTTGCACCAGTTCATCGTTAATAATGTTTGTTGTTTTAAAAAAAAAAACTTAGTAAAAGTAATACAAATTTTAAGAAATGAAAAAAAAAATAAAAATAACAAAGTAACAATACTTAATTTGTTACGATAGCAAACACTCTATACAGGTTATTCAAACTTTTTAAAATATATCACAGAGAATTTGTTGTGGTAGAGAGCTTATAGTTAACCACTTGACCGGATCCAAGAATTGTTATTTGTTAGTATAAGACTAAGTCAGGTCTTTTTGAAGGCCTAAGTTTTGGCTGATCAAAAAGTTAAAAACAGTCCACAAGTCTTAAATTATGTTTGGTTCATTTCTAGAGGGATTATAATTAATTTTGAAGGTATAGAATTGATTCTAAAATGTTTTGTTTTTGTTGAATGTAGGATTGATTCTGCCTCCAGAATTGATTTAACTTAAAGTTAGAATTTGTAGCCGTTAATTCTAGAATTCCTTCTCATACACGTATTTAAAGTTCAACTCATTTTAACATGAATGTATATAAACACAAACCACTTTTAGTTGTAATTACTTTTAACCAAAATCAATTCTGCAGAATCAATTCTATCAAAATTAGTTTTCTTCACCAATTCTATTAAAATCAATTCTCCTTACCACACAACCAAACACATGCCTAATTTAATTGGCAAAAATGTTGAAATTACTAATCTTCCGGCTTCTCTGTTTATGTATTTGAGTTCTTAATGACTATTATTTCATCTATCTACAACAAAAAAGTTAAAAAGTCCAATCATGATTTATTATACCCATTCTTTCTCATTTTAATAGTCGTTTTAATATTGTGTGTAGTTCTTAAGAAAATGATAAATTTAGTTGGTTTCAATTATCGAATTAGTATAATTTACTAAAACATTAAAAAAAAGTGTATATTAGTTAAGTAGAATGATATTCAATCAATAAGTGTGTATTAGTTGAAAAAATTAATCAATATTGCATTGATATTATAAAGTGACAATTATTTTTAATCATGAAAAAAAATTATAAAATAAAAATGAAAATTAGACGAATGAAATATATCATAAACTTATTTTTGAGTTTGTGTCCAATCTTGTTTTAAAAATCGGCTATGATTTGTCAACCACCTACTTGAATGCCTATTTCATATAATTATCTTCTTCAAATAAATAATCTAAAAAATTTAAAATTTAAATATTGCTATTGTACGAAAAAAAATTAAATAGCTAAGTTTCCCCTATTTATTATGATAGATTGTTTTTTGTCAATATTTATTATGATAGGTAAAGTCGTAAAGATAGTACTAACTGCAACAACCAATTTTAATTATCACAGTAAAGGTTTTTTTTTTTTTTTTTTTTTTTTAAAAAAATAAAAGATATTCATTCATTTAAATTGATGGAGTACATCGATACAATACAAATCTAAATTCGCTAAAAACAAAAAGGATGAATCTGTGAACAAACTCACATCATCCATGTTAATAGCATAAAACTGCAAAGTACCTATGCCTACAAATATGACTAATATGACTATATTAAAGTCTCCGGATCTGCAACGTTGACAAAGCCAAAGTCATTGTCATTGATCGGATCTGCACTTGCTCAAAGCTAATCTTTCAACCTGAATCAAATAAACACCGTACTAAGATGAGAAACCAAAAACACACCGCACAAAGACGGGAAATCAAAACAAACAGAGTCGTTTCAAAGACGACGGAATCACAAAAACAAACAAAAGAAAACAGAAAATATGTGAAATCACTTATTCAAATAGGGTATAAGGAAAAACAACT
>Ga0315913_1009807_pt1 | contig 11157 bp, 7 predicted proteins | sample MpolsnodulesMG_FD_207736 | JGI IMG/M metagenome (GOLD analysis project Ga0315913, IMG submission 207736) | Medicago polymorpha root nodule microbial communities from Los Angeles, California, United States - small nodules | ecosystem: Host-associated > Plants > Roots > Nodule | place: USA... | reverse complement strand
ATGCTCATGTATTATGTTGTTCTTTCCATTTTTTTAAAATATCAAATATATATTAAAATATAGAGTTAACCCTTTAAAGCCTTCCCCTCCATAACCCTCCATAATCCAACTCGCAAACACACTCCTAGTGTACAAAGGAACACATTATTAACCAAGTGATTAAAGAGCTGATTCGTAAGGGAGAACCCAAATTTGAATCCTGGCTAGAACAATCCTTGGCCAGGTTTTACTTACCTTAGGCCAAACTCCAGATAATTGGAGGAGAGGGGAGGGGGATTTTCTTGAGAACCGGAGGGTTAAGACCCAATTAATAGTCAACGGCTTATCTTCTGACTTAATTTTCGCAGGAGGAAGCCTTGGATACTCTTCCTTCTGCTTCTCCAATGCAAGAGGAATATTTAATCCCCCGATGTTATTCTGTTCAGATCGTCCGTGGAAATTCCCCAAGTAAAATACTCTCCCCACTTTGTCCACCTGCTCTTTTATATATGCCCTTGAATCACCGATTTATGGCTTTCTCTTTTCATCTACTTTCTCGGAACAAGTTGAGCAAGTATAGCTCATAGACACATCCCCCTTTGAGAAAGGAAAGACAGTCTTGATGGAACAATCTCTCCATACGTCATAAGATGAATTTGCATTCTCATCCGAAGCTCTTTGCAAGACGTTATCAGCCAAGTTCTCTTTAAATGATGAACTACAAAATTTAAGCTGCTGTCGATATATTTCCCTTGATTCTTTGTTTTACGTAAGGCTAGATTATGGTTCTGTACATTATTTTTTTAGCCACAAGGGTTTTTTTTTTTTTGTGGGAACATTATTTTCCTCAGTTTTTACATTACTGTCGGCTGCGCCAAAGGCTTCACTCATTTGAGTTTTTGATTTCTGAGATATTGATGCATTCGAAGTATTACTAGCCCTGCTTCCTCCATCAGTTGGTAAGGCTCCACAGGACCATTTATATTCAGTGAGTGCAGATCGAACATGCGGGAGTTACTGAGCTATTGAGGAACCAAAGAAGAATTTGTGAGAGATGACGGGGAGTAGTGAAGGTTTTGGTTCGTCGGAGGACAGTGGCGCCGTGTTTGTTCGGTTTAATCCACTTCTCTCATGATACCGATCACGCTTCTGCTTCTTCATACTTCTCTTCTCCGTTCCGTCTCCATCAGATCCCAAAGAATCTAGAATCATGTAGGAAGGAGGTAAGGACTTATCCGGAGGTCGAATTCCATCGCTGTCATTGTCGTCGTTGTGTGACGGAGATTGGGCAATTTTGAAGTTCAATGACGATGCAATGTCATTTGTTCCGCCGGATTTTGGCTTATTTTGAAAATTAGGAAAAACCTGGTTATGAGGGTAATAAGCCGAACTGGGCTGGGTTCAATATAACCTTAGTCAATCTACTTACCATATATCTAAGAACATATAATACAGACCTTACTCCAATTGTGAATAAACCAAATTTAGTGTCTAACCCATAGAATCAGATCAGGGGTAATTACAGTAAGCCACTTAAGTAAATACGAATTGCTTCGACAAATTAAGACATAAAAAACCCTGGGGTCTATTACTGACTGAAGATCAGATGAAATAACATATAGGAAAGATTGGAAGCCATAAGAAACTCATCAAACTCTACTCTCAGAAAGTAAACCATGTGACAACATGATCAGCACTAGGACTTTAAAGAGGCTAAAATGTAGTGATTGACAATCCAATCCATAAGGAAATCCCTTTTGCAAGACATAAGAATTTTGACTAACATGCTCTTACTATATTCACTCTTTTAAAAGTAAATTTCCCTAAAGAAACTGAAAAGTTATATTGCAACAAACAAACATACATCTGGAGTTTTTTCTTCTTCTTTTGTTTGATGTGGAAATTGGCATTTAGAGTTTGGACAGAGATTGTGATGAACCATCTGTCCGTGTCAAAATATGTACAAACTCTAGTACTATTAAAAGAAAAGATGTGTAATTTGTGTTTCTGCTGCTACACAAGTTCTGTGTCAGAAAACTAATTTGGCAGAAAAGTGTTTTAACACAAGAATAACTTATTAATCACAAAAGCCATACAGTGTTGTTGCTGCTACACAAGTTCTGTCTCAGAAACTTCCAAGTTCTGATTTTCATCTGGTTTGCTCCTTCGTGCTTCCTTTATCCATGAACATGTCGATTCCAATTTGTGTACTAAGATTGAAATTTTCAAAACTCTCCAACTGAGCTGCAAAGCATATCAATACTCACCGTCCATTCGAACAACCAACGGATTCTGTGGTACGAGCAACCTCTGGACATCTCGCTTGACAGTGAAAATAGCCAGATAACTACAGATGGTTTCCTGAGAATGTACAGTCAAAGAACAAGTAATGCTTAGTTCTGGTTAGAGAAAAGATGTGTAAAGTATCGACAACAGGCTGCAATCATCGGGACTGGATTCTCCATATTCAACTTTATGAGAGAAAATGTTATTTAAAAAAGGGAATAGGGAGATTGAAGGAAGATGTTAAAAACATCACTTCCTCATTTTATTTTATAATATAATATAAAGTTTGTATCGCCCTACCTGTGGGACAAAAGCTACGCATTTACATTGACAGTCATTTTTAAATGATCTTTCATAAAGATTATGATTAAAAGCATTTATGCTTTTAAAGTATAAGGATCTTACCTGTAACACCATTCATCTTGGATCCGGTGCAATTTGTTAGATGTAACACCCCTACTAGAAATTACCTAGGATATCTAGCATGTGCGTTAAACTTGGCATTGGATACACTAAAATTACAATAATAAAAATTTCCTCTGGATGAGATATGGAAATTCTTGTCTTATACCTCTGGAATAATACCACTGACATGAACTTCATATGGTCCAGCAACTTCTGCTTCTTCATCACGAACCATTCTATCGTCCAGTAACCTGAATATCTGAAATAAATAAAAGGGATTGGGGTGAGACAAGATGTCTCAGTGAGTTCCACCTATCCTAGGCTGTAGGCAATCACAGGGAACCTAGGATCGCCATATGTTCTAATCTCAACCCATTTCGGGTTTATACAGTCTTTATCATACATAACTGAGCGATCAAGGATAACTAGGATCGCTACCTAGAATATTATCATGATTCTATCATAATGTCATATTCTTATTCATACACATACTCATAATCATAATTCTTGACTTAAAAGTTAATGTCATTAATTATACATTTCATTGTGTGCATACTTATCTCTTCGTTGTGGTGAACGATAACTATTTCATTCTGTTACTATGAGCCGTACCTCATAGGCTACATTATCTCTTCGTTGTAGCAAACGGAGTTTTTCTTTTTCTTCTTTTTTTCTTTCTTTGAGCATGTTACTCATTTCAATTTTTCTTTCAAATCATTTCTATAAGTATATACATTAATTGCCTTGCTTAGTATTTTATTGCTAGAACCAATTCATATCATCAACACTTTCATAACTTTGATATCATATAAATTTACATTCGCATTATCATGATTTTGCATAACCATTAAAACATCGTTTGTATTGAGAAAGGTAAATAACACAATTTTAATGACATGATTCAAACTACCCAAAGGGAGAGTTAACTAACTAAGGAACTCACCTTGACATTTTCCTGAATTATCTACACCATTTAAGTCTCAAATAAACTCTTGTCAGCTTCATAATCGCTTTTCTGCAAAAACAGTTTATTTCGGCTTTTTCCGTCAGCTTCTATCTTTATGTATTTCAACTTCAAAACAAACACTTATTCAACCATTTGAACATATATATTAAGTTCCGGAACCATTCCCCCAATTTAAATTCACGTTTTAGCTTATTTCGGACAAATCCAAGCCAAATCCGTAGGCAATTTTTCAGCATAAAATTCAAACACATACAATTAATCCCAATTTCTTTAATCCCAATTCCATATCAATTTCTTTAATCCCAATTTACCAACTTCTCTAGTTATCATGAACTCTAATAACATACACATACAATTACTACAACCTTTAACAATTTCAGACATCAATTCAACTTCCAGTTTAGTAAAGAATTAGTAAAGAACTCACCTCATTTAGAAATTTCATCTTGTGATCCTTGAGCCAAAATCCAAAACTAGAGCCACTAGCCTTCATCCTCTCTCTTTCAATAGCTCCTAGTTTTAATCCACTCTTGAGTGCTCCAAAGCAAGCTTACGTAATGAATTTTCTATGAATTGGAGTGAAAGTGATGAATTGAACCAAGAGAGGGAGAGGGCGGTTTTGGGAGTGAGTTGGAGGGAGGATGAAATTCAAACTTTGTTCTTGCTTAATCCACCACTAGAAACTCATATGAAGCATTGTTAGATGATCCCATGGAGGATTGGATGAAATTTTTGGTTGTCAAGGTGGAGAAGGATGAGGCCGAAAATGAGAGGAGAAGAGGGGAGAGAAATCTAGAATTTTTGGGAAAAGAAGGTGGAAGAATGAGTGGATAAGGTTCCAACTTTTTTTTTAAAAAAAAAATCTCAAGTCCCAAATGACCAAAATGCCCGTTAAGAGAAAAGACATAATTATCCTCCGTTAATGCGTAACCATTTAATTTCTCAAATCCGTTGGAATAATATGCGAGATATTTACTAAATATTGTCGTATTTCTCAATAAATAATTAAGCCTTCAGAAATCATTTCGACATGTTCAGTCTATTTAAAAATTTAGCAGGATATTACATTTTCTTTTTGCCTGGTAAATCAAAGTGAATTTATCCCCATCATTTGGTGCTTTCATTTTTGAACACCTCCCATGGCATAGCCATTCCATTCATCATTTGGTCCAATCAAAGCTTATGCACAATTCGTTTATCTCAACTCTACCCACCAAGTGTTTGCTGAAATACCTGAGCCACGCCAACCACCAGCAATACTGCCACATCACTGCGGTCGTGTTGAATTTGATGCTTTGCTTGTAGATTGGGTTCAATTCAGGTTTTGCCGTAAATCTTATGGTCATAGTTCTTATTTTCTTCCACTGTTACATTACACTTGTTATTGTGTGCACTTCCCTCATATGAATGCTACTGGTTGTGGACTCCATGTTCTCAAAATTAGAAAAAGTGTGAGGTATTGGTTGGGATATGTATGTGGAAAATTGTTTGCAAAGGAGAATTATTATTCTATTTGTTGGAAGATTTACAAGGGTTTAGAGACAAAAACTATAGTTTGTTGTGACAGTTATCACGAGGCTTTTTCAACTTTTAAATGCAAGCTTAAGTTTGAGTGTGCTAGTGTGAAGATTTTGACCATTATTCATGAGGATTATGAGTACTGCATCTATCTAATTATTGACCTATTCGACCATGCAATCCTTCACACTGTGACTCACCACTTCCTGAATCTAGGTATGCTATTATCCTTGGTTTTTAACCTAATTGCCACCACATTTTTATATGTTTTTGATTGTTGGGTTCTGAGATTTCAAAGGGGACTGGTTGACATTGAAGCCACATTTTCCGTTGATTTTACTTGTTGGGTGATAGCAGTTCGATTTGGTCTTCCCAAGAGAACTTGTATTGCTTTGATTACTTATGGGAGAATGTCTAAAGGTTTTATTGAGTTTCAAGGCAAAATGTTTCTCTCTGCAGCCTTATCACTATTGGAAGAATTGTTGTCTTTCTTGGGGAAGCTATTAGTGTGGAATTCTTTTGTTGTGGGTTTTGACAGAAGTTTCATTGCAAATCTCAAGCTAAGTCCATTCATGAATCACATTCTTGATGGTTTAAATGATATGATAAAGCATTACAGCCATCAATTCCCATTAGTGCCGATCTTTGGTCTTTCTTACCTTAAAAATGTAGTTGGTGGCAGCAAAGATTTTTATCATGCTGAACAGAGTTTGGAAAATAAATTGAAGTGGTATAAGGCATTAAGAATTGGCAAAGTGTGGTTGATATTAACCTCTACTGTTACAGAATTTTTAAGGCATCCATATTTTAGAGATTGTGATATGTTGGTGATGCCTCTTGTTGGCATGGGGAAGAACACTAGCATGCTTATGGTTGATGGGTTTAAGGGAAATTCCCATTTAAATGGTCTTCATGGGGTGCATAGTGATACTATTCATGTTGTTTGGGTCCAAGTTTTATTAGCATGGATGTTTCATATTGAGGTAATTATAGAAGACATCAAAATTGTTGAAGTTGGAATGATGGAAAGAATTAGGCACAAGAAGATGCTTCCTTCACCATTGGTACAAACATATTTACAATTGATTTATGTGCTCCAATTTCTTTTAAGTGTTCAAGACATAAATGTTAGTTCTCATAGTGATACACTTGAATTTTCCCATGTTCAAATTGTGGAGCCACTTGAAGTTGAGACTTTGAATTCTCAAACTTTCCTCATTCAGTACAATGACTATTCTCTAGGTAGTGATACATGGATTGTGTCTCCTTGCCTATTCAACTTTTGGTTACTATTCACTCCAATTGTGTTTACTGTCCAACAAGTTAGTGAACTTGATGTTAATGGCACAAGTTCAAACGTGTTAACAGAGGTTGGTCAGACATCCTTTTGTGATAAATTTCCAATTCTTTGTGCCTACTTTGAGCAATGGGATCTCGGTGGTCATTTGGATGTGTCGACGCGAGCTAGGTCCTCTCACTTCAAGCAATGGGATCCGGGTAAATTAATTCATTCACTGCTGCAACATTTACAACCTTGAGGACAAGGTTGGTCTTGATAGGGTCGGTATTGATACGAGCAAGGATATGGGCTCCATTGAAGTGGGATTAGAGATTGAGTGCAATGTATTAAGGAGACCCAAATGGATCATACTACACTTAAGAAGTGGAATGACTATGTTGTTATTAAGTGATGACTCACTAGTTTATTAGGAAGGATCTAGAAGATTGGTGACTCACTAGTTGTTAGGAATGATCTAGAATAATGTTGTCAATATAAGATCATGTACTCACTCTTTTAGAATTATCAATGAAATTAAGTCTATTTTCCCTTCTCTTCAATTCTTAGGAGGTTTTCCTTTTGCCTTGATTTATCCCCATCAGTTGGTATGAAATGGATTAAAAAAAAATGGTGTTTGTGTTTGTGCGTGTTAGTTGATTCAATGATATCAGGTTTATGATGATGGTAAAAAAACGAAAATTGATTGGGGTTTTGATGGTTGTGATTTTACTGTGTTATGAGTTTTACTGCATTTGAAAATTTGTTTGAAAATTGATTTATAGGTTTATGAAAGAATCATGATTCTAGAAATTTGTTTGAAGTTTGTTCTTGAAGAAAAATAAAAAGAAGAGAGTTTTGATCTACATTTTGTGACTGCCGAAATTGTTTAGTGTTTCTGTGAGTTTCAGTGCAGCCTCCTCTCTCCAATGATTGGACAGGTATAAATAGTGACAAACTAGGGTTGAGACTGATAAAGGACTTTGACAAAAATACGTCCAAAGGGTATCCTATGCAATTGACAGCAAGGCCTCTAAGACTTGGAGAATTTTTTTTGAAAAAAGGACCAATGAACAAGGGATACAATGGACAATGGACAAATCTTGGACAAAATATTTGGACTATAAAGACTTAAACTAAAAAGAAAAAACTTAAAAACGTGAAGACTTTTAAAAATAGAGAAAGGTTAAAATAAAAATAAATAAATAAAAATAAAATACTAAAAACATTTAAATAACTAAATAAACATAAGAGATAAAATGAATAGATAAAAATATTAAAATTGTCCCTTTGGAACCAAATGAGGTATTTTAAAATACCTTTCTGCCGAATTTTTGTTTGAGACGACGAAGTTACTCACTCGGCTTTTTAAAATACAAATAAAACGTTTAAAATACGAATAAAAAGGGTTTTAATTACTTAAAATACGAACAAAAAGTTCTAACTGTTTAAAATATGAATAAAAAGGTTTTATCGGCTTAAAATGCGAACAAAAAGTTCTAACTGGTCAAAATTTAGGGTATGACAATTTATATATTCAGAAAATCAACCGTCATTGAACAACAAAATTTAGCAACATCAAAGTTCCTGATATTTGCTTTTTCAGTACATATTTACAAGCATTCAGGTCTACAGAAACTACATGTACTTCTACCATGGTATTCATTCTACAAGCTAATACATGTTTGTAAACGTACAGTAATTAAAACATCAAATTCAAACAATATCTACAGCACAAACATCCGCTGTAAGAATATACATCAGGTCTCGCCATATCAAGACAAGAGCAGTGCATTGATCAATACCAATAACAAGCATTACACTTGTATTCCAGAGAACAAAAGTCACGACGCCTGCAAATGGACCTGATAAGTGTTGGTTCTCAGGTTCAGTTCTTTATCCCACAATACTTTTTATCGATCAGAAAGTTCTTTTCCGGTAAAAACAGTTTAGTATGAGAAACCCGTTCAACCATAGTCGTTTCAACCTGGTAAACGCACATACATAAATAAATCAACTAGTAATAATAACTTGCAATATAGCGCCAAAAAAGTAGACAAATTTCATTATAAAAAATTTCGTGTATAACAACTCATCCCATTTAGCAAAAAAAACATATTTGTTTTTCCCTTATAGCTTAGAAACCATGGAGAGATATCACTATAGTCCTTTCTAGTTCCACCAAATATCTATGTTGTTTAGTCCAAAAATTTTGGGGAGATAGGACGGTTTTTAGCACTAGAGAAGTAATCTGAAACACAAGTACTCACCAGGGGAAGGCATGGGTTACACGAATCAGGACACGTCGCGCTGCAAAAGCATCATGCCTAATGTTCAATTCATACCCAATTCGCAACAAAACAGTACAACTGAGCTGTAAAGCATATCATTACACATTGACCTTTCGGACAGGCCACAGATTCTGTGGTGTGAGCCATCTCAACACATTGTGTATGACAACACAAAAAGCCAGACGACTACAGATGGTTTCCTGACAAAGTACAGTCAAAGGAGAATGAATACCGACAAGAAATTCTGAAAAGAAAACGTATTACAGAAAACAAGGAATATGCAGTCAAAATGAGAAAACAAAGGAAATATTAAAGAGAAATGGTGAACCAATTTGTCAGAATTTCAAAAGAAATGGAAGAAAAAACACTAGGAGTAGCAGATAAAATTAAATCAATATTTCAGAAAAAAGGATTTTCTTTCTATTAGGTTATAGCATTTCACTTTTCTTCTTGATGTACAATGAATATTTTTAATCTCCTCATGCACTCATTACAACATCAATGTAATGCTTGGAAGTACAAAACTAAAATTGTGACTTATAAAACAAAATTCTCTTGTTGATCAGTAACACTGCCTTTGAAGGTGTGCCACTTCCATTTGTTAGATCGAAAACAAAATTTAATGTCAAAAAGGTTTTATTATACATAAAGTTCATTCGTAGTTATAAATATTTCCACCACCTATGCCATGTTTCTAACTTCACCTGTTGGACAAAAGCTACACATTGACATTAACGGTCTTCTTCATACTCCCTTTGAAATGACAAGTTATGCATCTTTTGAAATATTTCACTTTAGGATAATAACCAATTTCAGAACTCAGTGCTTCTGACGTTTTTGAAGCATCCTTATGTGATAAATATGGTCTGTCCTCTCTGCAAGCCAAAAGCATTCAAATAGATGTGAATATACAGAAATGCTGCACCAGAAAAGAGTTGGTAAACGGGCAAAAGTATCCTCTCTATGTAGAGCAATATTCAAAAAGTCTGAATCTTTGTAATAACTCATGAAGACTTCAACACCCAATGTCAACTTTATAAGCTTAAAGTGGCTTAAATTTACGGTAAGATGATCTACTTGTTGATCTTTAAGAAGTCGCAAACTCTAAGAACTTTCATTTCGACATTTTTACCATTCAAATGGAGAGAAAAAATTAGTTGGTAAGTGGGCAAAAACATCCTTTCTGCGAAGTAGGAGGACACCGAACTCAACACCGACACTGATTCGTCAACATTGATAGTAATTTGAGAAAATAATAAATTTTAACGTAATCACATTATTGATGTCGTGTCGGAATCAAACACGTGTTGGACGCAAAATCTTACATCATGGTTTAAAAAACTTCTCTAGCTAGAAACATTGAATTTGTAACTAACTATATACAGAAATTAATTATCATTTATATAAAGTATAAACAACAAACCTGCAATGTTGAGATTGAGAGAATAACTTTATGATGGACCTAGAACAAGGAATGTACCCAAGATCTTTCTTTCATCTTGTGCACTGTTTAATATTTCAATCTCATCCCCATCCGTGTTGCTTTTTGATGCACCTAGACTAAGGAATGTACCCCACGTCTTTGTTTGTTCCTTTTTCGTCAAATCCTGTTGTTGCAATGAAGCATTGATATCTTCATCTAATTTTCTACTAAAACCCTCCTCCTCATCTATCTCTGAAACTCCCACTTCCACCAATCTTTGCTTTTTTAGAGGAGGCACAAATTGTGATAATGAAGTATTATTGCTATAATTGAGAGAGTCAACTAATTTTATCTTTTTAAGATAAGGATCTGTGAATACCACATTTTCCTCTTTCGTGTTGCTTTTCTCCATTAACACGTGGATCCCCATTTGAACACTGCTTAACATTTTATTCTTCTCTTCCTCACTAAGTCGATTCAAACCCCAATCATCCAAATTCAACTCCACATGGATCCATTCATTTTTCAAAAGTCCTTTCTCCATATTATACCCGCATTGTGTTTTACTGAGTTCATTCAATTTCAAGGTATGAAACAAAGTTGTATGGTTCCAGATCACATACTTAAAGGGGGAACAATAGTCGATCTCAATTTCATGTCCATTCACAAAAAAATGGACTCTTGAGTCAGCGGTCCAACCGCCTTCCGAAAGAATAATAATACAAGTAATAGAAGGGAATTCTTTACGAAACCAGAAAGAAATTGTGGGTCCCCTGCTTTGGTGCTCAAACCAATCTGGTATCCCCGGCTCTGTTCCGTTTGGGAAACAAATCGTGGTGCGTCCAGCCTCATGTAGTTTCTGTTTGTTTATACAAAATAATAATAATAATAATTACACTATGAATTACAAATTAAATATTATATATAAAATACTGTGCTATATAAAACAACAACTAACCTCACTCATTAACATTCTTCTACTTGATGAACTCAATGATTTGCATTCATCAGC
>Ga0315913_1009800_pt1 | contig 11162 bp, 7 predicted proteins | sample MpolsnodulesMG_FD_207736 | JGI IMG/M metagenome (GOLD analysis project Ga0315913, IMG submission 207736) | Medicago polymorpha root nodule microbial communities from Los Angeles, California, United States - small nodules | ecosystem: Host-associated > Plants > Roots > Nodule | place: USA... | reverse complement strand
TGAGCATTCGATTTACAAAACAAGAACAAGATTGTTATTACCGTTTCAAAACATTTATTCATTTTTTTTCCTTCAAGAAAGATACATTCACATTGTAACAAAAATAAATACATTCAAATCTAACGCACCATAATAGCAATGGTATTCATTGTGCTACCCAACGGTAAAAGCTTTGCCTTAGACATAAACCCTAACACCACCACTCTCCATCACCTGAAGGCTGCAATCGAACAACACCATGGTACACCTGTTTCGAGTCAATTTCTCTTCCTTTCTCAGAGTCTCGGAGAAAACGATTCTAATCTCATCTCTAACCTAGGAATTGGACCCTTCTCAACCCTAACCCTACACGTCCCCTTTTTTGGCAGCACTCCCACCCCATTCGATATCAGATCCGCCAAGGAGGAGGCTTCCTCTGCAACTTCAAAGAGCTATTCGAAGAAGCCTAAGAGGATGCCAAAGAAAAAGAGAGACAGAGCTAAAAAAAAAAGCCTTGGCAAAGAATGGGAATGGGAATGCTGCCCCTATCCCGGATGCAATTGCTGTTGCCTCAAACGGAAACGGAAGAGGGGAAAGAGCCGTGGAAGCAAAATATGAAGACACTGAGGTGAAAATTGAGGAAGAAAGGAAGGAGGAGAACGATGAAGACGAGGAAAAGAAGAAGGTTAACGAGGTCAAAGGAATTGCCGACAGGGAAGAGGTTGAAAGGCAGTCCAACACTGTTTTGAAAAGTCTTATGGATGACAAAGAGTCTGAAATGGATGAAGACAACGAGGGAGAAGGTGAATTCAAGCTAGTAAACGAGAAGTCTAAAGAGAGATTCATGAAAGTGTTTGGGTCTGTTGGCAAAGGTATGAGCAGGGAGAAGGTTGAAAATCAGTTCGACACCATTCCAGTTACAGAAGGTATTTCGGATGAGTTCGATGCTCAAATGGCAGAAAAAAGAAATGCCAGAATAGACGAATGGCATGCCAGTAGTTACATTAAGGAGAAGGAAGAGGTTAAAATGATGTTGGAGCGCTATTCAAGAAAAAAAGAGAAGAAGAAGGAAAAATCATTGAAGAATGAAGAATTGAGGAAGAAAACTATGTTATAAATATGCTGCATTCCATTCATGTTTATGGTTTCATAATAATTCTACTTTCTTCTCCTTTACATCTTCTCTTTGAGAGGATTAACATTTTAACTAATTTGTATTCAATATTTTTCTAGTTTTTACCATTCTTTGCAAGCTTAATTCCGATTCCCACGTTGTTCTTCCATTTTTTTAATTTGTTAAATCATTTAGATTTTGATTGTAGAACATGTGAAGATGCAATGCCTTTTTTGCTTTCTTGTTTATGAAAATGCAATCTCTCTGAGTGTTAATGCACATAACTCTTTGCTTTCTTATTTTATCAAAACAATACATTAGCAAAAATTGTTAGGAGGCACGTATTAAAACTCCACCACATTTCTTTTCCAACTATTGCTTCGACGATCTATTCACCACAGCTACAACCGGATCCAACTCCAAAAATGTATCGGATTCAACCCAAGCACCCACTGATTTGGATAATAAAAGTGCACATAAAATGTAGCATATAAAATATAGGGTGTTTGATTTACAAAACATAATTACTAGATAGAATAGAATATGACAGAATAAACGGTATAAGACAAAACAAAAATGTCTCGGAGAGAGATAATATTTTTATGTTGGAAAACAAAAAATGGTATTTTGATATTTTTGATAGTCTTGACAAAAGTTGTTACATGGTTTAATGAACGACATGATTTTTTTATGAGATTTATCAATTTGTAGATATTTTATGTAAAATATGATTAAGGTGTCAACATTTAAAAATGCAAAAAAAAAAGGAAAATAAAATAAAATAAAGGACTAAAACGTCATCCGAAATTTAATTTAACTAATAAGCAAAAAAAATCACAATAACTTTTTTATTATTAAATTTAAATTAAAGTGGCTCATAAAATTTGACAGTAGTTATTTAGAAAAGTTAAGTTCAACAACACTTCAAAGTGTCAAATTCAACTATAATTGACTATGTAATAGACAAACTAGCAATGTGTTTTTCAATGTAAATAGCAAAGTTATTTGCAAAAACAAAAACAATACTCATAGAAGAAGAGTATGAAGTTAAATCGACATCTTGCATTGGACATGGTGAAGTGACAAAATGAAGAAGATGAAGAAGGAACTAAATTGGAAGAAGAAGGAACTAAATTGGAAGAAGAAGGAAAGAACAAACCCTAATTTTTGGGGGAAAAAAGAACAAGAAGAAGATACATCGAAGAATAAGAAGGCTATATACCATTGAGTCGGATTATTACCATATCAACTCTTAATTGCCACACCTCTGTATAGACTTAACGGTTTTGAATTAAAACTAATGGAAGAGACTAAAATGTGTAACAGAGATGAACTTAAGGGACTCAAATCGACCAAAAATTAATTATGAGACTAAAACGATACCAAATAAATAGTTAAGGGACCAAAAAAGAAATTTAACCTAATTTCTTTACTTCTTTTTTACTTATTACATCTTTTTTCTTTCTCAGCAGTACTGTTGTACGTTCCCTCCCCTTTTGAACTTGGTTTGCTTGCACTCTTCCTTTCTTTCCTTAAAAATGGTCAATGTTTTCACCAAATCCACACACCATCAAAACTTATGGGCTAAGGCCCTCTTGTACTCCAAAAAAAAAAAAGTTTAATCACTTCATTCCTTCATTGCCATCTATAAATTGAGAACAAAAAATCATAAAGAGGGGACATAAAAAACAAGAAAATAGAAGAGGCTAAAAAAACAAGGGGGTTGGAGAGAAGAACATAACCGAAAATTGGGAGGAAAAGATGTAGACCTTGAGTAGTCAATGTTTACCCCAACCACCATCATCCACCATATATCTTCTTTGTATCATACATATCATTTTTATTTTCTTGTTGCCACTACCACCAGTAGCCAACATCACCCAATCACAACAATCAAAACTCAAAATAACCTTCACCATCTCCATGTTCAAAACCCCTTTTCAAAAAGAGGATGAGTTAGAAAACAAAGAGAGAGGACGAAGAGGATTCTTCTTCCACGCCAGTTACTTATCTTAATATTCAATTTTTCCACGCCAGTTACTTATCTTAATATTCAATTTTTGGGCTCAAAAATCATTTGAAGTCTATTAAAATTTGGTTGCAGTTCCCCTCACAAACAAATATTTAATCTTCTAAATTATCAAAACAAAATAAATATAAATATCATCTTAGGAGGTTAACTAGATGTACATCTCTTTAATCCTCAAACTGTTAGAACACAAGGTGTAGGGCATGATCGTTCTAAAACTCATTTTCAAAATAAAAAAAAATCTTAAACGAATAATTGGATGTACATCTCTTTAATCCTTGAGTTGTCAAGACACAAGTTGTACAACTTGACCCTTCTTAAAATCATTTTCAAAACAAATAATTTTAAAAGAATTAATTAGGTGCACATCTATTGGAACATGTGTGGAAATTGAGTTAAAAGACTAAACACAAATTCTCATGTTGGGTAGAACTAGTGTTTTGTGAATTGAAAAAAGTGGAAGTCCTACATCAGATGAAACACACACATTAGTAGTGTTTATATGGTGGGGGTGTACCTCTAATAGGGGTACATAGTTATGTGAACGAAGTAAACACTAGAGAAAAATATATATTGTTATATATTTTATTATTTGAAAATGTTAAATTAAATAATTAATTTAATCATTATTAGAAAGCGTTTTCTTAGTCCGCAAGTTTTGCTAAAATATTTTGGAACGCAATCTAGAATATTTTGGAACACAATATGAAATATTTTGGTAGGCAATCTAATATATTTTATTGCATGGTCTGAAATATATTTTGATACTCATAATATATTTTTGTACTGGTCTTTAAAAAAAATAATTATTGTACTGGATAATTTTTGCACTCAATATAATATATTTTGGCACTCAATTGAGATATTCTTGTATTAGATCTAATATGTGTATTACTTGTTTCCAAAGTTTCTCACTTATTAGTTGTGAATTTTCTCTATAAATAGAAAGCTCACATAGTGCATTCTACATACCAAAGAGTTCTATTGAGTTGTCGAGATCTCTTTCTCTCTTCTCCCCCCAGCTTGTGTTAACGAGCTATTCTTCTCCTCATCTCCATATTTATGTCCCTTCGCAATTAAGAGTGTTCTTAAGACCATAGTCCCTTTTCGGTTTATTGTCCCTTCAAAATTAAGGATGATCTTAAGAGCATTGTCCCTTCAATTATTTATGTCTCTTTAGAATAAACAATATTTTAAGATCATGGTTCCTTTTCCGGTATAATAAGAATGATCTTAAAAATATATTCTTTTTCAATTCTTGGAGAAGTTAGACATTAGAATGGTAATAACACCATATTTGAGTGCATAGTACCATAGTTGGAAAGGTTAAAAATTAGAATGGTGGTAACACCATATTTGAGTGTCTCAGCACCATAATAGAGTGGTCACAATACCATATTGGTTTCGGTATTGAAAGTGTCTTTGGAACGGTTTTCTACAGTGCAGTAGTTAACCGCACAGTTGTAGCTGAACTTGTTTTATCCTAGAGGCGGCATAGTTGATAGTCTGTCTTGCATAATTTTGGGCAGTGCCACAAAACGTCTTAAAGAAAGCGGTAGTGACTCAACCTAGTAACAACTTCGGTAGATATTCTCTATCAAAATAGAATTTGGGAATCCAAATACAATAGTTTGAAAATCCAAAAACAACAACTCTTTGATCCTTAAGCTTGTCACATCTTAAAGAAAGCGACATGGTCGTGACTCAACCTAGTAACAACTTCGATAGATATTCTCTATCAAAATAGAATTTGGGAATCCAAATACAATAGTTTGGAAATCCAAAAACATCTCTTTGATCCTTGAGTTGTCAGGACACAAGTTGTAGGATTTGATCATTCTTAAACTCACTTATAAAACAAACCAACAAATTCATCATAATCAATTTTTCACGCTCATCATTTTTTTACATAAATCAACAATGTTTTTTTTTTTTATGTCATTTACTTCAACAATTTTTCTTCTTAAAATCAACCAACAAACAAATATTTTCTATACGAGAACTATGTAGCTTTAAATTCTCCATTGCATCGGAAGATACGTAGGAGCAAAAACCCGCTCTCATTAAGTATAATAATAACAAAACATTTTTTCCTCTAGCTTCACAATTTCATTTAATTTTTTTATTCTTATTTTAATTTAATAATAAGGATAAATAAATAGTTTATTTACAAGTAGGATGTTATTTATTCAACCATTTTCCTTCAATTGAATTGTTTCTAGGCTCACCTATTGAGATACTTACATTACATGTAACAATTTCCTCACGATTGTGTGTTTCAACAATCTATCCGAAGTGACCATTTTCTATCTAGTTTTGCTTCAGATGTTTACATGTCCCTAAACGAGTCTAAATGTTGCAGAACAATACTTCTACTCGATCTGTGCATCCACCACCACAACAATATAGAATTGTCATGACTCTTAAACCCCATCTTCGGTAGTGTTACCCTATATCTTTGCAATTCACACTACTAAAAAAGTAAAAATTAGTGAGAGATATTTAGTGAGGGAAAACGTGAAATCCCTCTCTAATTCCGTCACTAAATTTTGTGACCAAGAAATTTGTGAGGAATTTCATTTTTTCGGTCACTAATTTTCCTCGCTAATTTTGTTTTTTCTAGTAGTGTCAGTTATCATCATACGGTAAGCCAACCAGACATGAGATTGGTTATGAAAATTCTACGTTATTGTGGCGGAATTGTTGCATGTAATGTTTAAGGTTTCTCAAAAGCTAAGCCTAGCAACTATTAAAGATAAGAAAAATTAGTTGGGTAAAAAACATCTAATAGTGACCTGCTCACTTGTAAGTAAGTTATTATTCATACTGGACGGTTCTAAACTCAAGAAATAAAATCAATCAATACAAGTTGGTAGTTCTTTTTTTTTTTGGTTACAATACAAGTAGGTAGTTCAAAAGAACAAGACTCAATATGCAAAAAAGTATTTACATATAAAAATGGTAAACAATAAATAAAAATAAAAATAAATTAATTGGCAACAACTCAATTTCACTGTCATATATTACTCTTAACAAGGTTCAAGACAACCGGTACAATAGTAAACTAGTCATGTTGTTTTATTGAACCAAGTGTGAAAGAAAGGAAGTGTCACATTCATAAAGTCAAACTAACCAACCAAAAATAAAGCATAAAGGTTGTGGACTCTATCTTAGATAATTCGTATCATATCTCAAACTTAGCCATGAAAAACACAGAGTTTGATCATATTCAGTTATTCACACATGATTTGACAAAGGTGGCTTATGCATGCATGCCTAGCCCCAAGTTTATGAAAATGCAATCTCTCTGAGTGTTAATACACATAACTCTTTGCTTTCTTATTTTATCTAAACAATACATTAACGGAATCTTAAAACTCCACCACATTTCTTTGCCAACTTTTGCTTTAATTTATTCCTGCACAGGTAAGTTTTTTCTTGAAATCTTAATAAAGTTTTATGGTTCTTAACCAATGTTTTTGATTCAAGTTTCACAATATTCGTGCATATTTTAATTCTCTTATATCAATCTCTTAACTAGATTGCTGAGACATGGCGCATTGCCCTGGCTGAACTTCAAATTCCACCAAAATCATCTTCCAATTTCACTTCTGTCAACTTCGATATTGGATCCCAATCCGCTCGCACATCCAATTCTGTTTTCGAACCCTCCGCCAACCATCACAACCGCGATGGTGGAAGCTTCGACAATCTATTCACCCCAGCCACAACCGGATCCAACTCCAAAAATGTATCGTATCCAACCCAAGCACCCACTAATTTGGATAATAAAAGTGCAACACATAAAATGTAACATATAAGATATAGGGTGTGTTTGATTTACAAAACATAATTACGGGATTGAATAGAATATGACAAAATAAATGGTATAAGACAAGACAAAAACGTCTCGGAGAGAGATAATATTTTTATGTTGATATTTTTTATAGTCTTGACAACAGTTGTTACATGGTTTAGTGATCGACATGATTTTTTTTGAGATCTATGAATTTGTAGATTTTTTTTGTAAAAAATGACTAAGGTGTCAACATTTAAAAATGCAAAAATCAAAATGGAAAAATAAAATAAAATAAAGGACTAAAACGTTATCCGAAATTAAATTTAACTAATAAGAAAAAAAATTGCAATAATTTTTTTTTATTAAATGCAAATTAAAGTGTCACATAAAATCTGACAATAGTTATTTAGAAAGGTTAAGTTCAACAACACTTCAAAGTGTCAAATTCAACTATAATCAACTATAACTAGCAATGTGTTTTTCAATGTAAATAGCAGAGTTATTTGTAAAAACAAAAACAATACTCATAGAAGAGTATGAAATTAAAACGAGATCTTGCATTGGACATGGTGAAGTGACGAAACGAAGAAGACGAAGAAGGAATCAGATTGGAGGAAGAAGGAAAGAACAAACCCTAATTTTTGAAGAAAAAAACAACAAGAAGAAGATGCAATGAAGTATAAGTAGGTTATATACTGTTGAGTCATATTATTACCAAATCAACCCTTAATTGCCACACCTCTGCATAGACTTAACATTTTTGAAGTAAAACTAATGAAAGAGACTAAAATGTGTAACAGAGATGAACTTAAGGGACTCAAACTGACCAAAAACTAATTATGGGACTAAAGTGATACCAAATAAATAGTTAAGGAACTAAAAGAGAAATTTAACCTAATTTCTTTACTTTTTTTTTACTTATTATATTTAATTTAAGTTTTTACTTATGTTTTGGCCTGATAATTTTATGTAGGATGAAACAAACATTATGTGAAGAATTGTTGCCATCGATTGGAGATTAGACCGCACCCTGCAATAGTAGATGCTTGAAAGCCAGACTTGGGCAACACTATTAGACATATACAAAGTCGAAACACATTTAATAATTGTGCTGCTCGAAACATGGATACTATAGACCTAAACATTTCTTTTCAAACATGTGAATGCACGATTGCCTTGGAAGACATTCATATGCTTATTGGTGTGAAGGTTAACGGTCCAACATACATACAATGGGCATCTATTGAACCTTCTATGGTGGCAGAGGAATGTCATGGTTTTATTGTTGTTCATTCATATTATTTCCAAATCTGCTTTGAGGTACTTGTGAGGGTAGTACAATGGTTAACATAGACCTTCGTAGTAGTTAGTGGTGTTGGAATGATTGGACAAAGTTGGTTGTCCCACATCAACCTGTATTTCAAATCGGTTTGGATATGAAGTTGTTGAGACCTTCTTCCTTTTCCTTCTTGTACTAGAAATCCAGCTTCAGTTGAATTAATAAAATAAAATTGTGTTGTGTTCTCAATTTCAAATTTTGATGTTGCATTTATACTATATCATCTATATAAATCAAATATGTATATTGTTATGTCACGAGACTATTTCGTTTTATATAATCTGAAATATTATAAAATGTTTTGAATTATATGATACGATTGTAATTGTAATTGTAATTATTATTATTATTATTATTATTATTATTATTATTATTATTATTATAGGAGTAGCTCTAATATGTATATATATTGCCTTCCTTTTGATTTACATATCTTCTACTTCAAAGTAGAAGTAGGATCGAACAACATTTAAAAGAAGCAATTTGAATAATTGATATTATGATGTCAAACTTAATATATGACACTTAAAATACTTCTTTACGAGATGACCTAAATTACAAAATCCATCGTTGGATTGAAAATTATTATCACATATGTAGTACCCTAATTTTATCCGAATAAATTTCAAAAATCTAAAAAATAAGTGATAATTTTAGTTTTTATCATGTTTTTCCATCATTGTTAATTTTTATCATAATATCTAAAAAATATCATTAAAAAAAAGGACCAAAGTGAGAGTTCATTCTTGCAGCCCAATAATTGAGCCCATTTACGCAACTGTCTAATTACATTTATCCAAAAAAAAAATAAAAGTGTATTAAATAAATGAAATCAATTCTTTTTTCAAGAAAGTTGTTTCTTGTTGAGCAATACTGTTGTACGCCCCCTCTCCTTTTGAACTTGGTTTGTTTGCACTCTTCCTTTCTTTCCTTAAAATGGTCAATATTTTCACCAAATCCATACACCATCAAAAGTTTGATCACTTCATTCCTTCTTTATCACAAGGGTTCATCATTGGCATCTATAAATTGAGAACAAAATATCATAAAGGGGGAACTAAAAAAACAAGTAAATGGGAGAGGCTATAAAAACAAGTAAATTGGAGAGAAGAACATAACCGAAAATTGAGAGGAAAAGATGTAGACCTTGACTAGTCAATGGTTACTCCAAACCACCACCATCCACCATCTTCTTTTTATTTTCTTGTTGCGACTACTACCAGTAGCCAACATCACCTAATCACAACAATCAAAACTCAAAATAACCTTCACCATCTCCATGTTCAAAACCCCTTTTCAAAAAAAGAATGAGTTAGAAAACAAAGATAGAGGAAGAAGAGGATTGTGCTTCCACGCCAGTTACTTAAAATTTGGTTGCAGTTCCCCTCACAAACAAATATTTAATCTTCTAAATTATCAAAACAAAATAAATATAAATAACATCTTAGGGGAACTGATCGTTGTCAGAACTTAATCAAATCAACAAAGACTAAGTCAAAAGTGGCCTTGGGGCCAAATCAACATAGATAACCTCCCAAGTCAAAAGTGGCCTTGGGAACCAAATCAACATAGATAAATCTCTTTAATCCACTTGACTGTGATGAATTTGTTGATTTGTTTTATAAGCGATTTTAGAACAATCAAGTCGTACAATTTGTGTTCTGACAACTTGAGGATCAAAGTTGATTTGATTATGTAAAAAAAAAATGATGAGCGTAAAATATTGATTGTGATGAATTTGTTGATTTGTTTTATAAGCGAGTTTGAGAACGATCAAATCCTACAACTTGTGTCCTGACAACTCAAGGATCAAAGAGATGTACACCTAATTAATCCTCTTAAAATTATTTGTTTTGAAAATGAGTTTAAGAATGATCAAATTGTACAACTTGTGTCTTGACAACTCAAGAATTAAAGAGATGTACATCCAATTATTCATTTAAGAATTTTTTTATTTTGAAAATGAGTTTTAAAACGATCATGTCCTACACCTTGTGTTATAACAATTCGAGGATTAGAAGATTTGGTTGCACCCCCTAACTAATTACACGTGGCACCTCACTTAAGGGATGTGGGTGCCACGTCAGCGAAGACTAAGTCAAAAGTGGCCTTGGGGGCCAAAACTGCCAAAGATCCAATACATAAGGGGCTGTTTTGTATTTTAATTAGTTAGGGGGCAAAAATCGCAACTTTTGGAAAGATAAGGAGCCAAAAGTGCAATTAAGAATTTTCTTTCTATAACCTAATTACCAAAAACAACATTTATTAATGTTGGGTGAACAACCACATTAGCTTCTCTCTTGAAAAACTCAACATGAGAGTTGTTACAACTAAACTTAACTAGAGATTGACATTTCCTAATGATAAAACCAAATTCAGAAACATTATTATTATTTATTGGAGGCATCACTTACAATCTTAGAATCAGCGGTAAAAATAACATTATCAATTTCAAGCTCTTTGGTCCAGCAAATTGCAGTGAGTACTGTCTTCGTCTCGCCAACCAGCACATAGAGGATAGGCTCCAACCAAGTTGTTCTTGCTCCAACGAACAATCCCATTTCATCTCTAATACATATGTTTATCCCGACTTTATTCGAATGTGATGAAAAAGATGCATCCACGTTGTACTTTAAGAGACCATGCAGAGGGCTTGTCCACTTAATGTTATTGTGCTCAACACTCACCAAGTCATTTCTTCTACTACCTCCACAGGCTGCCATCAACTCTTCTAATAACAACATTGTTGGACATTAAAATTAAAAATGCCTCTATTTTAAAAAAGTGGTTGGACTCATATTGTTAACGAGCTTTAATTGAGAACAATCTAGTTTAAGAGAACCTAATTTTAAATCTTGACTAAAGCAATTATTGATCATATTTTATTTACCTCCTAACAAAA
>Ga0315913_1009798_pt1 | contig 11163 bp, 7 predicted proteins | sample MpolsnodulesMG_FD_207736 | JGI IMG/M metagenome (GOLD analysis project Ga0315913, IMG submission 207736) | Medicago polymorpha root nodule microbial communities from Los Angeles, California, United States - small nodules | ecosystem: Host-associated > Plants > Roots > Nodule | place: USA... | reverse complement strand
CTGACACAAAATAATTTGGTACAAAAACTCCCTTTTCTGAAGTGTAATCATTTGTTGATTATTGAGCAACCTTTTCTTTTCGTCCACAGTCGCAAATTAAGCAATCTTGGGAGGTGACACAACGTGGATTATGGCATTCTACTGAAGTATGGTTGAATCGAATATTGGGTTTCATACCAAACAATAGATCTATAGCCATCAAGACACGTGGCCAATTTTCCTTAACAATTGCCTAAGAACATGGAGATAAGTCTTCCGTTCTGGCATCAAATATCAAAGATGGACCAAATTTCTTCAGTAGAATATGAGTCCATTTGAATGATATCCAGATCATGGTGGAAAGATCTAATGAGTTGGTCTTTGTTGTGTGTTATTTTTAAATCGGATTTATATATATTTTTACAAAATTTTCTGTTCTTTAACTATCTTGATTTTATATGTATATTTTTTTCCTTTTATGTTTAAAAGAACATTCATAAAGCTCTTCTAACCACATGCTTTATACTCAATTCATGAAATTGTTTACAAGAGTATGAGATTTTTCCTTCAATACTCTCCCAACATGTCTGATTGAATGTGTTTCCAATGTCCGACTTTAACTCTTCCGGTTGAAGGTATTTTCAGTTTTTCATACCAACACAGTAGCAACATATGTGATTATATCCAATTTAATTAATTTTTTACACTTCAGTTGAAGAGAAATTATCAATTAATATCTTTTCGTTATTACACTCTTGCATATCACCTAGCCTCATCGAGACATCAAACTCAACATCATTTAGACATTGGATTTGTGGGTATTTTTTGCCCCTAAATTAGATTTTTGGCACATGGAGCATAATATGAACGAATTATTCCACTTTTTATCTACCTTGGGTTCTTTTTTGTTCGACTTTTAATATCCAACATAACGAGATTCAAGTACGTGTGCGACCAAGTGATGTTTGATTCCGTGTTCTTCCATTTCTTTAAGTGGGTCAAATATGAAATAAAAACAAGATGGCAAACTTGTAAATATTATTTTATATCTGATTTCTAGAAAAAAGGTGTGAAATAGTATATTATTTGTTATGTTAATATTTTCATTTCTTTTTGTCAGGATTCGAACCCTTGACCTTCAACTTTTCAATCTTTAGATTAAACCAACTTAACTATTTATACTCTAAATATCATTGCAAACATGATTTTAAGAAAAAAGAGTATGATATCTTTTTGGAGAACTGTTTGCAAACTCTAATGCAAACCGTAATTGGATAAAATGTCTATTTTGCCCTCCAATTTTGACGACATAATTCCAATTTCGCTCTCCTCTTATCTCATATCTCTACTTCACCACTATAAACATAGAGATTTCTAATATACTCAATTATATGCTGCAATTTAAGAGTTACTTCAAGGAAAGGCTTGAACATACTGTCGATTATGATGGTGAAGATATTAATTTAACTTCAAATATTGTTTACAAAGAAGTTTTAAGAAATTTATAATAAGCAATGACGTTGATATTGTGTTTGACTAATGATTTTTCAGGGAGTTCGGATAATGTATATTTTTTTCAACTGTTGATTTATTGTTTTTATTTTTGGAATGTTTTTAAAAGAAATGTTTGTAACATATATTAAAAAATAAGACTAGTAATCTTTTGTAATGTTAAGCTATTGATCCTCGTTGAACAACTCGCATATGTTACGTTGTTGTGTTCCATAACCAAAATTTGGGAATGTTTATTTGGATTTTTTATGATTGGTTTGGAAATTAAAATTTTGGAATTTTGCATCATTCCACCCAAAATTTGGTATTGTTATTTATGGGTTTTGGTGTGTTTGGATTTTGGGTCTTAAACTTGTGATGTTGGTTCTCTTCGTTGGTTTTGCTTCCTCTTTTGTTTCATTGTGTCTATTTTTTTTTTTTATTCTTGTGATTGATTGCAGTTTTCCCCCTTTAAATTCTTCTGATTGATTGAACTTCTCTCCCTTTTGATTATTCTGACTGATTGCACTGCTCCCCTTTTTTATTCTTCTTATTGATTGCACTTCGCCCTCTATCGATTTTTGTGATTGATTTTTTCTCACCCTTTTAATTCTTCAGTTTGGTTCCTTTCTCTATTGGTTCTTCAATATGGTTGCTTCTCTATACCAGTTTTTTTGTTTGGTTTGGTTTGACTTGAGTCTTCTATTCTGATGGTTCTCTCATTGACTGGTTGATGGTGATGGTTCTTGCTGCTCTCCATTGGTTCTATAAACCGTTGATGTGATACATTTTTCTTGGTTAATTTGTAACAAGCTTAAATCTTAGTAAGCTTCAGCTTTAGGGGTAGTGTTAGAACTTTATATTATTTAGTATGTTTTTCAAATTTTGTTTGACAAACTCACAATGCCTCTTGTTGATGCATCATGAGTTTGAATGTGTCAGTGTTAGATAATAAAGTATTAGGCATAAATTATTGGGCCTTTATATTAGTAAGTTAGAGTGTGTTAGGTTTTACTATATATTCTAGGCTTAATTGCACTTTTGGCCCCCTATCTTTTCAAAAGTTGCGATTTTGGCCCCCTAACTAATTAAAATACAAAACAGCCCCCTATGTATTGGATCTTTGGCAGTTTTGGCCTCCAAGGCCACTTTTGACTTAGTCTTCGCTGACGTGGCACCCACATCTCTTAAGTGAGGTGCCACGTGTAATTAGTTAGGGGGTGCCACGTCAGCGAAGACTAAGTCAAAAGTGGCTTTGGGGGTCAAAACTGCCAAAGATCCAATACATACGGGGCTGTTTTGTATTTTAATTAGTTAGGGGGCCAAAATCGCAACTTTTGAAAAGATAGGGGGCCAAAAGTGCAATTAAGCCTATATTCTATTATTGTAATGTGAAGCTATAGGAGTTCCTTGGCAGCTGAGGGCAAGATGGAAAAACTGCTTGAGTTTTTGTCAAGGCATTTCTGGTTCCTGTGTTCATATAGGCTTGGTTTACCCAACAATAGATTAGATATGACTTGACTGTTTCCCCTCCCACCTTGTTGGTTTTCGGAGGATTTCTATTTCTGTTTGTTCTGTTTTGTTTGGTTTGTTTTGTATGAGGTTCAGGCATCACCTAGCATTTATATTGAATTTCTAGCTTTATCAAAAAAAAAAAAAACAATATGCATGTCATGAGAGATGGCTTTAGAAAGAAGTACATGAATATTGAGACAAAAATTTCTATTCACTTCGTTGGGTAAAACTTTTATTTCAATTGTATAATCATTTATTAAAGATAGTCAAATTCTTGTAATTCATTTAGGACTCGATGTGGACCGTCTTTCAGATTGATTATATATATATGGTTGATAACAGTGACTTAATTAGTAATGTAATGAATTATGTCCTCTTGCTCTTCATTTACCTGAGAATTTTGCTGAACTTTATTTTTATTTCTTTCTTAAGACAAGGAGGATGGTTGTATCTACAAACCAGATTGTAAGTAAGTTCAATGTGACTAATGTAGAAATTGTAGAATTTAACCTCCCACCTTTAACAACTAGAATTGCCTATGCAATGTTATACCAATACACATTCCACATTCACATATATTTGTGTAAATTGTGACTGATTATTCATTGTTAGACTATCCCTTGTAAATCTAAATATTTCTTGTATAATTTACATGAATCAAAAACTTCTTCTTAGCAATTTTGTCTTCTCTCTCTCACTCATGTATCTTAGTTTAGGAACCAAAAATTGTATTTTAGAAAAACAATTATATTGAGATAATAGGTAAATAGTAAAGAAAAACTCTCCACCATGATTTTTCTTTTATATCAAAGCCCATGCTTTATTCCCCAAATCTTAACAATATTCATCCTCGTTTATCCATGTATTCATACATGATACTCTCTGAACAATCAACCACCTAACTACCATTTGTTTAAAAAGTTCATTGGAATCATTACTTCATTATGAATGGGCATATTTATTTATTTTATTTAGTAGAATATAATCTTTCAGAATATTAAAGGAAATAATAACAATATCAACGAAAATAAATATTATTGCATGTTTTCCACATTAATTTATTGTAAACACTTGCTATTCTATGTTATGTTATATGGAGTCTTTCAAAGTTGAATGTACATATGTTGAACATAAGGTGAAGTCTGGCATCTTTTCTGTTTCCACAAAGCGATCAGAATATGATTGCATACTAAAGGATGTAGTATCGAGTTGGGACCTAATACAAATGTTTCTAGAATAGGTTAGACCTTACTCGTAATTAGGTCAGGAATATTTCAATTTTAAGCTATTGAATGCTTTTGATTATGGTATCTAAAGTTTATCTAATTTAGACTACTGAATTCATTTTAGATTCAATAGTCTTTTTTTTTTTTTTTTGATAAGGCAAAAAAACACTAAAAGGCAGGATTAGGGACCTGAACCCAGGTACACTACAAAATCATTACAATAGATCCAAACTAAGGCAAGGAAAATTATAAGCTTGCAGAAACTATAGCAAAAATAGCATATCAAAATAGAATTCTAGCCAACAACAGCAAAACAACGGCAATTTCATTTTTTATAGGCTTTAGAAATTCCACTCTTGGCACGGGTGTGAATGCAATCATCTTTCAGCCCTTTAGACTGTTGTGATTTGTTCTTCTTCTTCTGTTTATTTGAAACAAAAGGAGTAAACTCCTTATCTGCATGACCATCATCCACATAAGTTTGATCCTCCTTGTCTATCCGAGCATGATCAATAGAGGTGTCCCCCCAAAACGTTTTTAAAATTGCAACACTTCTTAAAGTAGCGTCACTATAGACAGGAGCAATGTTGGTGTCTTTTGGTACTGTTACCAACATCTCAGCATTCATGTCCATCAGAGTACTATGGTGAACATTTTTAACAGGACAAATGGATGAGTTCTCCATTGGGTGGAAAGTAAAATCATTCTCTAAGGAATGATCAGATTCTTCATCAGCAAGGTCTCCCCAAGACTTTGGTAGAATGACCATACTGTTCGGAGCTGCAGCAGAAGAAGTAACTGAAGTTTCCAATCCAATTTTCACAGGTTCTAAGACAGGAAAAACAGGAAGCTTATCACTTCTTAGAGAGATGTGATTGGTAGTGATAGGTTGTGGCAAAGGCCTAATTTCCCAATCACCATTAACAGTTTATGCAGCATGGGAGCTGTCACAAACATCCTTTAGTAGAGCAAATGAATTATGAAGAGCCAAGGAAGGATCCTCAACCTGATCCTGAATCATTTCCTGTGAAGCACAAGCATTCCCATTAGCTCCTTCCGTCTCTATGCTATCATTATGAGACAAGCTGCCTCCAAATTCCTTGTCAGAAATAGTGGTGGTGATGTTAGCAGCAACAACATCCTCAATGTGATGAATCTCATGAGATGTCTCAGTTTGCTTGCCTCCCAATCTACCTGCTGCAGTGGGTCCTATTTGTGTTATAACAATTTGAGCTTTCTTGTGCACCTTAGCCTTATCAACGCCTTCTTTGATATTCATAGGACTTAATTTCTTGCAATTTTGAAGGGTATGGCCTAACACCTTAGCCATATCTGAGCATGTGTTTGAACTTGGTGTTGTGGGGTGAAATCCTTGGTCCAGCAGTAAAATCTCAGTATGCCAGGCTGCAGATTTACAACTCTAAGGGCCAAAATTTTGCGCATGTCTTCAACAGAGAGGAACTTGAATTCGAAAAATCCTTTTCCTAAGGGAATAACTGACCAGTTTTTGAGACTTGGCCACAAATCACACAGCTTGAGCTTCAAAGCTTTAGTCGTCAATGGCGGATTCCCTTTGTGTAAAGTCAATTTCCCATGAAGATTACTCCTACACGCTTCAAGTCCAGATTCATATTCATCCTAAGATATTTTCACACTGACAGTGTCACCAATGTAGACTTTGGGTGGTAAATTGTTCAAATGAATGTCACAGGACACAGAAAGAGCTTGCGCCAACGTTTTGGTGGAACTGATTTTCTCCGCCGCCACCGTCTCCGGCGGAGCCAAGAAAGGCCATGGGCAAACCATTAAAACAACCTAATACCAGACAGCTACTCACCGAGGCCTCGCCAGAAAAATGGTGGAATCTCCGGAAAAACTGTAACTGAGAAGCCGCGAGTGACGGAGAATAGGAGGAATGCACTGAAAAACCAGAAGTCCAACCGATATCGCAGCCGCAGGATCTAAAACAAAGGGATTTCCAAATCGAACACCTGAAGAGATCGATGAATCCAATCTGAAACCGAAACTTGAGCTGAGATGAGAAGAGATTCCGATCCAAGAATCCGTTTCCGATGAGTGCGATCCGATCCAAAAAGAGCATCGAACGAACGAGATTTGTAAAAGAACCAGAGGAAAACGAAGAGAAATGTCACCATAGTAGTTTTTGTGAAGCTTTTACGGCTGTCGGAAGATGGCAGTTGCGGTGGAGTTAGGACAGTTACGGTGGAATTAGGACAGTTACGGTGGAGAGAGAACAGAGCGTTATCTCCTTTTTTTTCTTTTCTTTTCCTTTTTTTTTCCTTCCTACTCTATTTTATCAAGTTAGTGATGGGTTCGATAATGATTTTAGATTCAATAGTCTAAAATGCATAAAATTTAGTCACCATAATCAAAAGCATTCAACAGTATAAAAATAAAGTATTACCAACCTTGTTCTTTTAAAACATATTACAAATATGATGGTCAATTTCATATGAATGAGGTGTAACCTGTTCTAGAATCATCCATATTAGATTCAAACTCAATACCACGAGAATCTTTTAGTACGAAATCATATCCTGGTTGCTTTATGGAAACAGTGACAATGTCAGGCTTCACCTTTTGTTCATCATTTGCATATTGACCTTTGAAAGACTCCATACAACAAAACCGAAAATGACAAGAGTTCACAATAAACTAATGCACAAAACATGAAACATATTGCTTTCATTTATATTCTTACTTTTTCCTTTATTATTTCCAAAGATTATATTCTACTAAATACAAAAAATAATGAAGTCAATTCACATAGAAGCATGGGTCCAATGCTAGTTGGAGCTAATGATACGTCCAGTGATAAGCACCGGCCATGACTCAAATAAACAATGGCAACATCCAAGGAAGAACCAGAAAGGGGTATACGTGAGGCGCGTATATTGTTTGTATAATTGAGCGACAAGAGGGTCAAGAGTGCAATTATGCCTTTTATTAAAATCTAAAATTTTATTCATATTGAGTACAGAATGATGAATCAACAATATTTATAGAGAGACTATGAATCAATACGTAGAGGAAAAATAACTTGTTGAACCAAGGGTAATTTGTAAAGTTAGATAATTGATTGGTTTGAGAGTATCATGTATGAATGCATTAATAGAGGAGGATGAATGTGCAATATTGTAAATAGTTGGGGAATAGAGACTGACTTTGACAGAAAAGGGAAACCATGGAGAAGATTTCTTCTCTACTATTCATCTATTTTCTCAATAAAAGTATTTTTTTATTCAATACAAATTTTGGATTCCTAATACTAGGATACATGAGTGAAGGACAAGGAGAGAAAGAGAGAGGATAATATTGCTAGCAAGAAATTTCAGATTCATGTAAATGATACAAGAAATATTTTGATTCAACTCAAACCATGTGAATTTAGATTAAATGGGAGAGAGAGTATTGCTAACACAGTCAAGAAATGAATAATCAGTCACAATTTAATCAACCAAATATGTGAAAGTGAAATGTGTTTTAGCATACCATTACAATTCTAAGCTGTCAAACGTGGGAGGTAACATTCTCCACTTTCCGAATTGGTCAAATTGTACCCACTCGCTATCTGTTTTGTAGAGACATCTACCCTCCTCTTCCTAAGGATGAAATAAAAGTAAAGCTTAGAAAAATTGGCAGGTAAATGAAGAATAAGAGGACAAGAACCATTTACAGCTGAAAGAAAAGTTTTACCAAACAGATTGAATCAGAATTTTGTTCCTATTATTAATCTACTTCTTTCCCAAGTCATCCCTCAAGACATGTATATGCTTCATAGTCTTGGAATCCGTGCTTCTAATTGTGTACCCACACGACTATCGTGATCGTGCCATGCCAAAAAGGAAGTAAAGTTCTAAGTAATTTGATTGAAGACTTTGATAAAATAATTTTAATAACAAGATGATGATGAATCCTGGAGCGTCTCGTATCTACAATCCAGACACATAAAACATTGTAAAACACACAATCTGCATTATACTAAACTTAAACTCTCCATGATCCCGCAACCACATAGGATCATTGTTTGTGGACATCGGGATATCATATCAGCCCCATGACTATTTATTATCTGTCAAAGTAACACTCCAGATAAAATATTGGAGATAAAGGGGAACAAATTCAGCAGATGACCATTGATGAATTCCTGGGTCTACACTACTATTTACAAGCTTGCAAAGTGGCAGCAAGCCGCACAACTAAGGACAAAAAGAAAGATAATATATATGCCTTCCAATAAAAATTTCGACTAAAAAAGAGATCACCTGGAATCAATAACCAACATTCTTTCAATGAGATCCCTTATGTTTCCAGGGTTAGATCTGTTATAGGAAAAAACCTATGTCAATGCATAACAAAAAACGAGAAAGCTTAATAGGGATATAAAGCTAAATTGTTTTCCAAAAAAATGTCAAAACATGTAGTTCATGATTTGTAATAAACGTTTATTATACTATAATGATGCACTAATAAACCAAACTGAAAACACACCGAAAATAATATGCAGTACCGATCACGATTTCATATTGACGAAACGTAATGTCGTTAAATGGCAGCTATATACCGTTGGATCGTAGCGGAATATGGACAAACCGTCATTGTTCCACGATATGCTATTTAATACAAAATGTTGTCAAAAAGCTCCTATGGTGGTGCTATAGCACAATTGAATGGCGGACGTTTAACAATTCGCTATTTCCTGCTATCCGCGATTGACAACAGTACCTTGTGTAGTGTTTCCATGACAGTACAACAAGATCTTTGATGATACCAAAAACAGGCTTATCAACAAACAGTTTGTACATTCCCATCCTCATCAATCACCACCAAGATATCTCCTGAAATCATCACAAACAAATAAAAGTAAAAAGGCTTAATACATGCTTTGGTTTTTATTTTGGTCCCTTAACTATAAAATGTCTCAATTTGGTCCCATAAGTCTTCCTCCGTTTACTAATGTGGTCCTCTCCGTTAGTTTTTTAATGTCTAAAATTTTTGATGTGATTTTAACCATTTGAAAGCATGTCCAAGTAAAAACTACAAAACCAATTTAATTAAATTACTGTAACCATGTATTAATAGGGTTTAGGTTCAAAATTTTGTAGAACGATGCAAACCTAACTCAATAAAAGTGGGAAAAGGGGGGATAGAGAAAAACCTTGCCGAAAACAACCTTGTTTGACGAAGGAGGTTTCTCTGAATAAGATTGATGCGATTGGTAATTAGACTTCGGTTTTTGTGAGACAAGAGAAGTAGGGTTATTAGATAAGGCGTGTTATGAGAGAATCTATTACTTATAAATGTTAATCCGTCTCGCTATACTTAACCTAATTTTAACCTAATCTCTTACTTATAAATGTTAACCCGTCTCGCTATAGTTAACCTAATTTTAACATAATTATTCCGTCCACACTTTCTCTTACCAACGTCTATACTTCTTAATATTATGAAATACTATATGACAATCATGACATTCATCTAAACTATTTTGTTACCTATTACCGTCAAATATTACCTTCGATATGACGCGTGCGTTAGCACGTGTCGATGGTCTAGTTTAATTAAATTATTGTAACCATGTATTAATAGGGTTTAGGTTCCAAAATTCTGTAGAACGGTGCAAACGTAACTCAATAAAAGTGGGAAAAGGGGGGATAGAGAAAAACCTTGCCGAAAACAACCTTGTTTGACGAAGGAGGTTTCTCTGAATAAGATTGATACGATTGGTAACTAGCCTCGATTTTTGGGAGACAACAGAAGTAGGGTTATTAGAGAAGGCGTGTTATGAGAGAAGTTGGTAGGGTTTTTCATTCCTTTCTTTCAATCTGTTCGTAATAATAACAAGGGAAAGGAATGGCATACTCAATTAATGAGGAAGAACCATCCACATTGACTTTTATATAACCATTAGTCAGTGGATGCCAACGAACTTAACGAAGTACAAGACAATTCTCATCTCGAGCAAGAGCTTTAATCATAGAAGAATGATATGAGAAAATACTATTTACCGAAGCCCAATTATCCTTCTTATTATTTTGAAAAATCTCGTCATTTATATTCCTCCATATCTCCCAACAAATAACTAAGAAAAGCGAACGTGTCTTAGACAAAGCATGGTGCTTGAACCAAATTTGGCAAGTTGTAATAGAAAAATCAGTTAGATAATAGGATTGGAAATAACTCCAGATTGACATAGTTTTAGGGAAATCACAAAGAGTATACAAGTCATTTTCCATCATAGCCCCACACCTATAACACGTTGTATTACTTGTAATATGTCAAAATCCTCTAAAAGCATTTGTAGGAAGATTACCATGCATCACTAACCAACAAAAAGGTTGAAGACTCTCCAATATGGGCAAGCGCAAAGCCATTTCCAACAAATAGTAGATTGAACCTGTAGATTGGATGAGTGATCAAGCCAACTGTAGGCATGGCTGGCCGAGTAAGTACCATCTGGGGAACTCCTCCAAATGAGCTTGTCATCAGTATCATTGTCAAGAGTAATGTTGCGAATACACTCTTTATCAAGGTAGCCAAAAACGAGTGCTAGGTCGTAGGATCGTCCGATCCTACGTGCCACGGCCACTCAATCGTGCTCCGATCTTGCTCCGGATCGTTTTTGGGAGTTGAGTATAGAGAATTTTGAAGTTCCACTCCCCATTTTCAACAATATCTGTAAGGTGAAGCTCAGTGTTGCTGATATGAACATAGGGTACCAACTCACAAAGATAAGTATTGTTTATCCATTTATCATACTAGATGTAACACCCCGTTATCCCAAACTTAATAATAATAATAATAAATAATAAATAATCAGAGTTAAACACGAACGGGCATGTCACACTACTTTTCAAAATTTCTTAAATAGGATAAAATACTATTTAATTAAAACAACTTGATAAAATATCAAAACATAACAGCGGAATAG
>Ga0315913_1009796_pt1 | contig 11164 bp, 5 predicted proteins | sample MpolsnodulesMG_FD_207736 | JGI IMG/M metagenome (GOLD analysis project Ga0315913, IMG submission 207736) | Medicago polymorpha root nodule microbial communities from Los Angeles, California, United States - small nodules | ecosystem: Host-associated > Plants > Roots > Nodule | place: USA... | reverse complement strand
GTGTCCGGGGTTCGAACCCCGGTCCCTGCATAAATTATGCAATCTCCCTGCCAATTGAGCTAAGCTCACAGGTCACTCTTAATTAAATATATTCTACTTTGCATTTATGATAATAGAAAAATTTAGTCCTTGAGAAAAATAGAAGCAACTTTTAGTTCTTAAGGAAAATAATCAGGGAGAGTTAGTCAATGCTCTCTTTACATTTTGTTTGGTTGATGAAGGAAATATATATATGAAAGAAAAATAAAGTGAAAAGAAGAGATTATTTAGTAGTATGCTATGAGATAAATTAAAAGAAATTATGATAAAAAAATGAATTTATAAACTGACATTAATAGAGTACATAAAATATTATAAATACCTAAAAAAAAACTTGATATGATAAAAAAAAAAAAGTTAAAATAAGTTACAATCAATAAAAATTACAAAATATAAAAATAAAACATACTTCATAACAATTAAAGATTTTTTCCAATTTAATAAATTAATAATCAAATGAAAGAAATTTTAGAAATGTGTTTTACATGTACATTTCTTACAAATAGTAATAAATTGTAAGAAAATAACATTAATGGATAAAAAGAATATAAAAAAAGTTAACAATCACGTATTAAATAATTAATTATAGGTAAAATATTTTTTTTCAACTTTATAAAATAATTAACTTTTATTTTGACAAAAAAAAACTATTAATTTTTATAGACCCTAAAAATATTTTCTTCAAACATAGGTGTACACTAACAGATTTCCTCATCAAATTTAGATTTTAATGATTACTTTATAATATTCATTGATTGTGATAAATTACTTATTTTATAATAAAATACTTATTTTATTATATTTCTATCGTATCAAGTTTTTTGTTTAAAGGTATTTATGTCACTTTATTAATACACATATTTATTTTTTATGATAATTTTCTTTTATTCTTTCCTTTCTTCTATTTTTTTTTATCAACCAAACAAAGCTTAAAGACTAAAGAGGACAGTGATTACTTGTCCCAATTTATCAGGGAATACAAATTGTTTTTACTTTACTCGGTACTAATTAAACTGGGTCTTTCAGATTTTTTTTAGGAACTAAAAAGGGCCTTGACTCTATTTTCAAATGAAGGGATAACAATTGTTTGAAATTCTTATCTTATCAGGAACATGCAATATAAAGGTTGTTATTTTAAATAAGATAAAGATAGTCACTCAGGAATTATGCTAATTCGATGGTTGTTGTTAAATGCAATTTAAGCACTGTCATTTGATTGATTAATGTAATTGAATTATGCTAATTGACATGTTATTGTTTAATGCAGTCCTCGTGACTTTAGTTCGGTTGATAAGAGCAATACATAATATATGTAAGATCCGGGTTCGAATCCGGACACTAAAAAAAAAATGCAATTAAAATAGGTTTACTGAACAATTTAGTACAAAATGTATTTACACTTTCTCTCTCATGTTGACATTTATCTCTCTTCCATGTATTGTGCAAAACCAAATATTTTAATTGGTTAATCTATTCATTAAAAAAAAAATGGTTAATATGTTATCCACGTCACTCTTGAAAGTTTTGGGAAGTAAATTGTCGCTGGATATAGCATGGTTCAATTTAGAATAAGTCTTCTATTTAGTCCTTGAACTTTTAACCTCTCACCATTTAGTTCATAAACTATAAAAAAATATTAAATAGTGAATGTGGGAAAAATACAAGAAGAAGGTTGTATTATGTTGACTTTTTATGAAAAAAATTTCAAGTTAAAAATTGATCAAAGGATGCAAAAGATAAACCGAGGTTCATATTCATGATGGCTTAGTTAATTTTGTTTGTGGTGTAATTGGTTAAAGTGGGGGGTTTTGGTGATAAGTATAGAGATTTTGGTTATGATGTAAAATTTGTGGAATGAGGTTAAAAATGATAGTTTCAATTCAAATTGAGATTCTATGAAGAGAATGAAAAAAATTAATTGATTTCAATCGTAAAGGAATGAATTTGAGGAGAAAGAGGTTAGGTTTTGGGTGAGAGATTAAGAATAGAAAGTATGGAAGAAAATGGACGATGAGAAGGGATTAAGTTTTGGGTGAGGAATTGGAAAGTGAAATTAAGAGTAGAAAGGTTGAAATCTTCTTTTTATTTATGGAGTGTTTGTGATTTATGTTTGTGGGTAGATTTGTTGTGAGTGATTTTGGGTGAAAAAGGTTGAAAAAGGGTCAAATATAAGTTATGCATAGAGGGGGTTGAAAACCCCAATTTATGCATTTGAAATTTAGTGTGGTGATCTTGTTGAGAAAGCATATGAGTCTGAGAAGTTGGTTGAGATGGAGACTATAAATCATGCTATTGTGGTGGATGAAAATCCACAAGTATATCCACCTGAAAAATTGAGACTCAACCAATGGGGATTAAAAAGATGATTCATTTGCAAAAGGATACATATTCTTCTCTATGGTGGGAGAACTCAAATTCCAAATGTTTAATGGTAGAAGAATGGGAACACATGTTGCTTTGTACAAAGTTCATGGAATTCCTACCAACCAAAAGGAAGAAGGATTATGTGTTTTTTCTGTCATATGTGTCACCCTAACATCTGCAACTCATCATTTCTATCATTAGAAAAATGATAACAAAAAAAAAACATTAGAAAAATAATTTATATGAAATATGTTGGGGTTGGGTGGGGGGAGGGTTTGCACAAGGCAATTGATTTTGTTTTAAAATCATAAACTAAGAGTAAAATAATGATAAAATTTGGTATGAATTTTTAGGAAATATGATCAGGTCTTTTATATTCCTTGTCTCTTACTGTTGGCTAAATTGCACCTAACCTCTACAATTGTTGTTTTACTTTTACGACAAATTAATAAAACAACTATGATCAATCTCTTTACTCAAATCCCTCTTTTAGGGTTAGAATCCCCTAATCTCTTATGTGAGTCTGTAGCTGTCAATCATTTTACTGGAATGTTAATTCATCAGTCACAACCTAGCAATCATTTATCTCTAAATTGACCTGTTAAATTGAACATAATTTCTCGATCAATAGGGCCAGTACTCAGTTGAGATTTAAATTCAATTTATATTTGACCAAGATACAAAAAGAATTAAGCATGAGAAATTATAAATAAAAACAAGAATTTCACGGTATTGAATAGCATTTATACAATCACATGGTTCCAACAGTTTGATACAAATTCATCTAAGACCTAATCAATGGAAACTTAGTTATTCATGGCTAAAGCATGAATAACTAGATTAAAAGAAGGAACTATTACATGAAATAGGATCATCTATTATTTAGATGGCGAGTCACCACGAGATTATGAGCATTTTGCTTCATAATGTGCCTTCTAGATCCATAAAACTTGAACACCAGCTCTGAAAAGAAGTTTTTCTTTTATAGGCTAGGTTTTGTAACAGTAAAAATCGTGCCATGATGCCTAAAATCGTTTCATGGTACCTTCATTAAATTCAAATTCCTCTTTTGGTGTTCCTAAAATCGTGTCATGATGCTTAAAACCGCGCCAGAATCTTATAGACACCATGAAATGCTCCATATTGAGTTAAAAACTGTGCCATGATGCTAAAAAACGTGACATGATTCTTACAGAATAAAACCATTAATTTTCTTGATTTTTTCAGCTCTAAGTTGTCTAAAAATTCTAAAGACTCAACATAAATACATAAAATGACTAAAATAACATCATATAACATAGTGTCATCAAGTGCCTGATGATGGAACATCATATGATATTTTTGGCTATAGTTTTAGTTATTTTCATTGCATTTGAGGCAAATTAGAAGTCATTTAGAGGAGTTGTCAATGATTTAAAGAACTTTTTGTTTGTTTTCATTCGAGTCATTGTAATTCAGTTTTATTCTAAATAATGCAATTTCATAAGTGTTTTTAGTCTTTTTAATGAAAAATCTTGTAAATCGGAAAAACAAGATATCAAGTGAAGGATCGATGATATGAAGATTGAAGGTCGTTGCCTTTTAGAAGGTCTTTGAAAACAGTACAAAGTAAAGAAAATTCATTTCAATTCCAAGGCATTGCAAGATGGAAGAACGTTCGAAAAAGGGATGAAAACTGCAAAATTCGCACGCAGGCTGCTACCTGATGCTCCCCTGCATCCAAGCCATGTGCCCATGCACATGAAGCAGCATTGGCTACTGCGTCATGTACCCTAGTTCTTGTGCCATGCACATGGTATGCAAGAAAGTAGTGTTGATGGCTTGTTTTTCAAGTTGTTTTAGTGGAAAAAGCCGAGTTTTCTTCTATTAACCCCTGAGTAATGATTTACAATAAATATAGACCATTGTACACTCTTTTATTCATTCAGAAAGCTAGTGGTACCAAGCAAGATTCAAGCATTAGAGCTTCAAGGAAGAAGATCTTCATCCTCCTCTTGTTCTCTATAGGGTATGTTTTTCTATTGTTTTGTAATGATGTATGTTGCCATGGACGATTGGTGTAACGCCCTGAATTTAACTCCAAGATGTTACTTACAAATATTAATTCTTTATAAGAAAATGAGTCCATATTATTTTTATTTACTATTAGAAGAACACTTATAGAGAATATATCTATAAGAAAACTATTAAAATAAACTAATAGAAAATCATCCTTTAAAATTGATTATTTCATAACTGAAGAAATCTACATCCGTGTTTTCGAATTAATTGACTAGGAAATATAATAAACTTCAAAGATGGTTTAGATTACAACTATAGTTCAATAAAACTCTTTTTTTTTCTTTTTCTTTGAAAACCCCAACTTTGTCCCCCACACGATTCATCACACATCAAGCTTCACATTTCATCTTTGGTACCTACAACATTTTATTAATGTAAGGGTCAATTTTTCGGTTCCACATGAGATCATCTAAACTCAAAAAAATACGATAAAATAATAATAAAAGTACTCAACTAAAAAGGATTAGAAATTTCCAAAAGAATTAAGTACACAAAAATTATTTGTAAAAGTTTATGCATGATATGCAAGACTCAAATGATCCAGATATTGTCGTGTTAATGCGCACAACCACGACTAATGGAAGAATGAACCACTTAATGGTTCCTGCAAGGCCCGCCACCCAGTGACATTAGCCTAATAAAAACTAGACTACTTAATGATCTCTACAAGGCCCGTCACCTAGTGACATTAGCCCAAAATACTTCATGATATGCTATGCGACTCAATGTCGTCAACAAAACCAAAAATAAAACCATATGCAACCCACCAATCTCTAATACTTTATGAACCACAAGCTATTTTTTTGAATCATATATAGTTATCAACATGCCAACTCTAATAATCAAATTCTCATAACAATAAACACAATATTCAATCAAAACAAGAAGTCATACATATAAATAGAATAAAACATAGAAAACTAACTCTTTTTAATGGACAAGAATTCTACTACCATTTCACAACACTTATCCGGCCTAGAATGATGGTGAGGTGAAAAAGCCCATATCTTGGACGCTTTCCTTCCTAAGCCACAACTCTAAGCCGCCTCAAACTCACAGCTACGGTGCAGACATGTTTTGTCTCACTCAAGGAATTATTTTGACAATCGGACCGTTGAAAACGAAGAACTGCATGTTGGAAACACACTGTCCAAAAATTAGCTCAATCGGATGATGAACGAAGGTGTAGTTGCAATTCTACGATGACAGGTTTGAGAAAAACGAAAATGGCTTAGAATTAGAATTTCATAATGAGGCAAGAAATAAAATCGAGGAACATATATACATAAAGACTTAGACGAAATTTATTTGACAAGAAATGATGGGAATTGATCAATGGATTTGGAAAAAATTATGAGAATGGAATATAAGAAAATACTATGACTTATCTCTTTTCAATCTTACTGATGCAACAATTATGGACTTGGGCAACTTGTGGTTTTACGACAGGCGTTTAACTTAGTGAAGGAAACAAATTTGTACGCTGGTCTTGCTTTGTGACTGATAGAAAATGAAGGAGAATAATTCATTGTCTCAAAAAGAGGTAAAAGTGATTAAAGGGTAAAGTTTGAGGTTGGTTCTACTATTTATCTTTCTTTGTATAAACGATGATACATAATTTGGGTATTTGTGACCAGCCATGGCTATCTCAGAAATAGAAAAAGAATTGTTGGTATAATACTGAAAAATATGAGTTGCTCATTTAGTTGAAAGAACAATAAAAACCACCCACATTTAGGAAGGAACAAGAGGAGAAGTGTCCATTGTGATTATCAACATGTGTAGATAACCTTGATCTTGCTCGTTAACTCCTTTGATCAGCAAAATAAATGTGGCTAACAATTTGGAACTCATGGCCACGTGTGAGGAAAAATAGGGAGATACACCCATTGACTTACAACTAACATTAAGGAAATTTGATCATCATGATCAATAGGTACACTTTGCAACTAGAAGACTTAAGGGAAATAAAATTATTGCATAGGTCAATTATTGTGACTCTTCTAAAATAATATAATTAATTTTCAAGACTTCTAAGTTAATCGAATTTTTAAAAGAGACGAGATTGAAGAACAAGACTGGAAGCGCTTTATTTCATTACTTGAAGAGTTTGAGGTGACCAGTGAACTAGTGGAAAGACTAGAAGGAGACTCCAGGTACCTTAAGTTCCAGCAAGAAGTTGATCTAAAGCGACAAGAGTTGCTGAAGTCAAAACGAGCTGGAAAAGGCGAGTAGATTCATTCGGTGGAAGTGAATATAGAGAAACCTCAGACGGAAGACAAGCAAAAGGCCAAAAACATACTGCCAGAGTTCAATGCTTTGCATCAAATTCTCAAGCAGTACAAGGTGATCATTCCTATCAAGGAAATGGCCAAACAAAGTCCATGCTGCATTAAGTTTCTTCAAGAAATCTTGAAAATTAGTGCCGATCTATCTGAAGAACTCATCCCACTGACTAGCGAATGCCATCACACGTATGAGGTACCGGCTGAAGTCAAGTTCAATGGTGAAGGATGCTTTACTCTACCCATCCGCATAAAGGGAGAATATATCGGGCAAGGATTGTGTGATTCAGGAGAAAATGCCAACCTAATGAGCTTTACCGAGGCAAGAGAGTTGGGAAATTTAAAGATATCTCCATATCCTTATACGATAGGGTATGCTAATGTCCACGAGGAAAAGGCAATTTGCATACTAAATTTTTTTCCAATTAACATTGGGGGCTTCAATTACTCTTTAGACATTGTAATTGCAGACACAAGAGGGAGGTATGATTTCCCGTTAATCCTCGGCAGGAATTTTTTTGCTCAACGAGGTCTGCTGCTAGATGGCAAACAAGGGGGAAACTACGATCAGAACTTCAAGGCTATACGATGTGTTCACTATGTCTTACCCAGAATTGATGCAAGTTAAACACCTGTATGGAAATTTATTAAAGGAGTAGTAGACGATAATGCCCGAAGAAAACGTGAAGAAGAGGAAGCTAGGGGATACCCTTTAGATGAAGACTACGACTTCGAGGAGGAGGAAGAAATCAAGGAGCCTAAAGGACAGAGGCTCCAAAGCACAAGTTAGACATATCCGTCAGGCTCAAAACACTAAACACGCGATGAATATGAGGCAACCTATTTTGTCAAGCGAATCACTCAAAACAAGCGCTGGATAGGAGGCAACCTATTGATCGCCGGGAGACATTAAACAAGCGCTGAATGGGAGGAAACTCATTAGTTTATTTTTCTACATTTTCTTTTCTGCTAAGCTGAGATTTCCTGACTAATCAATTTCATTCTTCAATCCGTTGTTAATCCTCGGTATTATCTTATAAAATTTTATTCTTTTGCATTTACATATACAATCTTTCCTTTTATGCTTTAACATTTGTTTTAGTCTTAGGAAGTAATTTCAAGCATTTACGGCGGAGGCTAATTTACCCTTACATTCAAGAGCACGATACTTTCCGGGGCTTGCTACAGAAGGTACTTATAGGATCATCATATCTTTTCCAAATAGTATAATTGGTGACATTCAGAGACAAATATTTCCCTATCTATTCTAGGTTGTTTAGATATTTAAATATTTCCAATTATGAATGTTCCATATGAATGTTGTTTTTGCTCGAATTTGCGGTCGTTCTTTACGCACAATCGGTTAGATTATAATACACACGAGACATTTTTCTTTCGTACCTTGAGCCTTTCTAACCACCCTTTTATATTATTATTATCCTTTGTGAAACCACTTTGAGCCTCCATATGAAAATTTCTTTTACGTTACTTAGTGACGAATCATGTCATAGTTATGAACCTTAAATGCACCCTGTTTGATTTCACCTGGAGTTAGATAAGTATTATTTTGACTGAACATGTTTTGAAATTAAGTTTGAGGTTGCTCTTTGGAATTAGCAACATCTTAAATTTAGTGTGGGGTAATAGTATAACATATTTGTCAAAAAAGAAAAAAATGAAAAAATGTAGATGACCATGGATCTAAAAAAAAAAATCAAGAGCCAAAAAATGTTCTCTTCAAAAAATGTATGTTTATGCCAAAATTAAAAAGACAAATAATTCTACAGTTTTATCCATCTTGTTTGAATCAAGGAAGGAATGATGGCAGTTCATTAATGTTTAGTAGGAATCCCTAGGTTAGTAAACCAACTCCTAGTTTCTTTGTTAGCCTACTTTCTCAAATGTACCCACCTTTAACCTAAGCCAAGTTATAACCCTTAAAGTCCTCAAAGTGTATACATAGTTTAACTTTGACTGTCTGTTTATAATTGTTTCAAATTTACAACAAGGTACACTCATGTGATGACCAGAGTGGGAAAATGTTGTGACCAGCCCTACTGGCTTTAGGTGATACATACGTGCATCATACAAAATAGTTTGGCCGAGAATAAAGTACTTTCTCCTAGCTGGACCCGTAAGTTAGTTGTTGCTCTGCTGTAGATGTGATGAAAGACGTCATGAGCATAATTCCCGAAAAGGTACGTTTTTCCTGGAAAAAAATTAAAAGAATAACTTATGTTTTTTCTTTCGTTACTTGAGGACAAGCAACAGTTTAAGTTTGGGGTTGTGATGACAGGTCATCTTACGTTTCTTAGCATGTTTTTCAGTCTTTTTCAGTAGGTTTTACCAGCAAAAAAAAGGAGTATTAGAGTAATTTCCTATATTTCGGGACATTTGTAATGTTTTCTATATTTGAGTTTGTAATCAGAGTTTTCTTGAAACATAGCAATTTTAGGGTTTTCTTGATGTAATTCACGAAGAAATCATGAAAATCGGAAAAGCAAGACATCCGAAGATTTATGTGCTCCTTGGGAAGACAAAGATTGAAGATTCAAGAGGCCTCAGAAGATGTTACAGAGGGAGGAATTCAGTTCCCAAGTTCCAAGACATCTTACATTGAAGAAAATACAAAATGGGCGAAGAAAATATGCATTTCAGCACTGAATTTACACTGAAGCGCCTAGGCGCTTTTAAAAAGTGCCTAGGCGCATTAAGGCGGTTTAAAAAGCGCATGGAGCATGGAAAAAGCGCCTAGAGCATGGAAAAAATGCCTCGCGCTCTGTGACTTGCGAAAAAAGTCACTTTTTGTGACTTTTTCACCCCTGGAAAACTCATACTTTTAGCCCAAGTCAGGTGGAAACTTTCCCTATAAATATCGCATTCCTCATTCATAATTTCTCGTTCATAATTGGAGTAGTTCAAGAGGAAGGCGATTCTAAGAGCCAAGGAGGAGTTTTATCTTCTCCTATCTTTTCTAGGGTATGTTTTTATCTTTTTCTTTCTTGTCTTTAGTTACCATGTGTAACTAAATAGTTATAGGTTAGAGTTCTAAGACGAACTCCTGTTTATTTTGTTGGATACTTATTTAATTATATGTCGTTTATTTAGTTATTTTTTGTTCGCTATTTAGTTTTATGAGTTTAGATTTATTTCTGTGGTAGGCGCAACCCAAGATTAGATACTTAGGTTGTGACAGGGCCTAACATTGTTATTACTATATGGATGTTTATATCTTGATATTTATGTCGTTATACTAATAACTATCTGTCTAGGAAGTAATTAGTTAATAACTAGCGACAAATACCGAAAGCGAATATTAAGAACTTAGGAGGTGACATTACTAAGATTGAGTAAAATCTGCTGAACCTAGGAGGTAACTAGTTAGAGGTTAAGGAAACAAGCGGTTGCTTAAAGGAAATAAGTTGAACCTAGTAGAACCTTTCTCCTCGACCCTTGGTAAGGTAGACGCTGATAGGACTGCCCGTTTGTAGAACTACCGAGAGGGAGATTGTGCGATGAGATACCTAAAACTCATGGATGGTCTGACCTAATGGAACTCTGACCCTTCATAGACTTAGGAAAAACTGGAGGCCAATTTAAGTTCATGTTTCAATTACCTTTGAATTAAGAAGTCCCCGCACATAAGGATCACCATGCGATCAACATGTGCAGTTAGCCATCGGAGGGATACACCTATAATCAACTGGGAGAGTAAGGCCCCGCACGTAAGGATCACTGTGCGATCAACAGTTGCAACTTGACGAACGACTAGGTTTGAAACATTCAACGACCTCATCACTTAGATAGTTCACTTAGAATAACTAGATGCGACATGTATGCTAATTAAATATGCAACAAATAAATAGGGGGGATTCGAAGAATCCTCTAACCACTGTTACTTTTCTGCAACCAAAATAGGTAAACTTGCTCTGTTGCAAACAGATAAAAATTGCAAATCTCTTAACCCTTATCTTTTTATTTTATCGTCAATGTAAAATAAGTAACGCGATTTGTTTGGACGAAACGACAATCCTTGTGGATACGATACTCACTTATCACTTTATTACTTGGTAAACAATTTGGTACACTTGCCTAATTAGATCATCAACAGTCAAATACCCTTATGGCATAGTCGAAGATGTAATGGTACAAGCTAATCAAGCCATCTTTCCAGCAGATTTTGCAATCCTAGATATCCAAGTAGATCATAAGTGAAGGTGAGAAAACTTCTTCCTTATGTTCTGGAAAAAAACTGTTCCCAGATTCAGAGTCTGAAATAGTTCAGAGTAATCACACAAGAAAGAGACTTCTATGCTCAAGGACAACTCCAAGAGACTTCCTTTGCTCAATCACTACTGAAAGAGACTTCTCTTAACAATTACAAATAATTGAATAAGGTTTTGAATACTTGATAT
>Ga0315913_1009794_pt1 | contig 11167 bp, 9 predicted proteins | sample MpolsnodulesMG_FD_207736 | JGI IMG/M metagenome (GOLD analysis project Ga0315913, IMG submission 207736) | Medicago polymorpha root nodule microbial communities from Los Angeles, California, United States - small nodules | ecosystem: Host-associated > Plants > Roots > Nodule | place: USA... | reverse complement strand
TTATTCATTTATGTTTTCAATTTTGACAGGATCTTCATCTCTCTGTTCTAATTTAGTAGTATTTGTAACCCATTCATGAAAAACTCAACCTGAAGACAATTTCAACGGCTACAGTTATGCATGCAAGGCAAGAGGGTTTTAAGTTACACTAATTATTTACAATAATAGATATTAAATGATTCAACTATAAAATAAATGTGGACCTCTAGCTTAAAACAGACCAAATGCTTACATTTTTTTTTGACAAAAGACCAAATGCTTACATGTTTTTGGTTTATTTCTTCCCTGTTAAAAATTTCAAATTACTAACCTAATATTTACATGTCAACTACCTTTAAAAGAAAAATTACATGTCAACTAATGTTTCAAAAGTAAATCTGAAAAGGTAACAAAAACCAATAAGGCAATAACATGGATGCACATGCTTAAAGAATATTAGGAGAATTTTGGCCAAAAGAATGTCATCAGAGACCTTAAACACGAAAGGGTAGTTTCATTCGCATTAAGCTCTACCAAACTGCAGAGAACTTGTTTGTCTTCACAAATTTCTTCATTCATTTTGCTTTCCTTCCATCATTCGTCAATTTTATTTCAGTAAAGCACACTTCCTTGTTATCCATTCTTACAGAAGCATTCCAAAGGCAATTGCATATCAGCCACCAAAACAGATATGAAACTGAAAGTAAAAATCATCAATATAAAAAGGAAGAGATTGATCGCCATTGATGCCTTTCCTGTTGTTGAATAATTGTGGTGAATATAATGAAAATGAAATTGAGGAGAGGGAGATCAAGATGTGACCTGAAGTGCAACCTCGGTTAGTGCGTCAACAGGTAGAGTTTGGCAAAAGTGTCGACAGGTAAAAATTGGCAAAATCGTCATGCAGAAGCTCATTTTACTTGACGACATCGCATATGTTGTACTTCTTACAATTTGAACCAACTCACATCTAACTCAAACAATCACAGCAAAGTGAAGGAAATCAAACATCGCCAATCTAAATGAAAAATAAAACAAAATATAGAAATCATATAGTGCAGATTTCTAAGGCTGAAAAAGAAGTAATGAAAACCTACATTACCTTGTGGTTATCAAAGTGAAGGATTTCTTCGAGTCGTACTCATACATACCTCCCACGTTTTTTTATGAATGAATCACACTTTTGTGGTTCTAAATGGTTTGAAAAAAGAAAAATGGCATGTTATATTCAAAAATAAACATATATAGTAACACGGATTAATACAAATAACCTTTTTAAAAAATGAATAAATCAATAAGTATACATACTATCTTATGCTTATAAAAAAAGTACTTATCATCCTCCTAAAATGATTTTTAGGGCAATTGATTTTGTCGTACATTGTCCAACAATACGACAACATTTGCATAAGTCTGACATGAAAGAAAAAATTCAATATCAGTAGCAAAAAAAAAAAAAATCAATTTCATAATTAAAAGAAGTGTGACAATAAAAGGATACAATTAGAAAGTGTAAATAATTAAATACAGAAGAAGATGAAAATGAAGAAGGGAAAAAAAGACAAAGAAAAAGAGTGTTACGACATCGTTATGTTACCTTGTATCTCTATGCGGTGGTGGTTTTAATCGACGATCCCAAACTAAAAGTCTAAAACTAACAATTACTTTCATATAATGTAATTTAACAATGAAGCGAGGGTGAAAAAAAAAAGACAAAACCAAAATAAGCATATAGATAAATAATAACCATCAGACTCACATATTTTGCAAAAGACAATATAGGATATGTGTGAATTGTGATGTAATCTGAACTTGTACCTCTTCATAATCACACAATGAAACATCTCCAAGTAAGAGAATCAGAGAATAAGGGAGCGTAGTTGAAATAAAAGAGTTCTAATGGTTTACAAAATAACTGTATTTAAATGCATCATAAGGAAAGACATCATAAAAATAGGAAATTACTGTTTTGATAAGCATGAGTGATTACGTTTAAGAGTAAGAGAAAAGAAATGATGGAAACAATTTTGTGTTGTTTTCAATAAAAATAGGATAATTAGTTTGAAAACGATTTTATTTTGTTTTTCATAAAAATAGGATAATTAGTTTAGGTAGGAAAATAGGATAATTCGTTAAGCAACGATTGGATTAATATGAGCGATCTGTTTTTTCAAAAAAAAAGAAGGAGCGATCTGTTAACAAAATAGGAGCGATCTGTTTTTTCAAAAAAATAAGAGGGATTCTTGATATTTAGTTTGGAAATGATTTGTTTTGTTTTTTAATAAAAGGAAATAATAGGAGTGATCTGCTGTTTTTTTGTTATGGATAAGAATAGGAGAATTTGTTTATTTGTTTAGCAAAATTAAGGAGAAAAATTAGGAGCGATTTGTTTATTTTGATTTCCATAACAATTAGCATTTTGATTAAATTAAACAGGGTTAATTAAATAGGGTTAATATAGTAAAATTAAGCAAAGAAGTTAGGTTAAATCTAGGGCAAAATTTTGCGTTCGGGTTAACTTTAAGAAATAAAGATACCAAATATCATGAAAATCCTAAGGCTTAATTGCACTTTTCCCCTATCTTTTGCCGCGATTTTACACCTCATGTTTTTAAACGAGCGATTTTGCATCCATCTTTTTCTCCCTTTCTGATTTGAAGCCCCCCACGTGTGATTTTGATGATGTGTCTTCATAAAAAATTTGCCATGTGTGTAAATGTTTTTTTTAAAAAACAAAAAATGGATTTTTTGGAAAGAGAATCACGTGAGGGCTAACAACAACAGTGGTTCATAAAGGTTTTAGCTTTTGAAGTGCAGGAATTAGGAATTATTTCTTCATCTTGTTCAAGTTTGTCAAGCAAGAGTTCATCTTCAAGTTTCCATTTCTTCTTTGAGGCAGCAAGCTTCTTTGGTCCATCTCTCTTCTTAGATGCTAGATTGGGTGTCTCTTTTAAACATTCCAGAACATCTTTCTGCCCTTTTGAATTTTATCAGTATGATGTGTATGATATTCTTGAAATCTTCTCTTATATGACATTCCAAAATTTTCTTGTGAAACTTTATCATCCTTCAAACATCCCATCCCATAGTATTTCCTTTTCCTTCTGGTTCCGGTTTATCATTACCACCACACTCATGAAATTCTTCAGCCTTTCTCTTTGATTTCCAAAAGCTTTTGCTCATCCAGAGAATCAGTGGGAAGAGAAAGACGAGTGAGTCATCATCAAAAAATGAATTTCTTCTTTCCAACAAATTCAATCCCCAATTTCATCTCTATCCTCTTCGTCGCTGATGGATTTCATATTGCAATTTTCGGTTTTCGAACTGCACTTGGACGATCTCGTTTCAAGTGATTATGGGTCGATTTGGATTCAGGGGGCGAATTTTATTTTCAATTCAGGCTCATTTTTTTTCAAATCAAGTTGAATTTGGGTTCTGGGTTTATTTGGACGGTTCCTTGTTCTTCTATTGTTACGAGAAAGAATCCCAAATCTGGGTTCCATTTTTTTTATTTTTATAATTTAACCACTTTTTAATAATTTTAATTGTTATGATTTATTTTGTTTTTAAAAAATATCATTTACACGTTTGGCAAAAATTAAATGAAGACCAGACATCAAAATCAGACACATCATTACTAAAACATACGAAAATCAGAAAGGGTGAAAAAGATGAGGTGCAAAATCACTGGTTTAAAAATATAGGGTGCAAAATCGCACAATTGGCAAAAGCTAGGTAGAAAAAGTGCAATTAAGCCAAATCCTAAATCAGAAAAGTAGTATTTGTGTTAAAAATAGGCCAAATACCTCCCTGAGTCCTTTAGGGTCCGTTTGATTCGAGAATTAGGAGGAGAGGAGAGGGGAAATGAGGGATTTTAACGGAGGGGAGAGGAGGAGAGATATTTTAATTAAAAATGTATTTGGTTTGCATGAGGAGGGGAGAGATTTTAAAATTATTTTACTGTTTTACCTTTAAATTTAATTAAATAAAGACAATAAAATAACGAAACAATAACGATGTAGACGATGAAATAATGGATTAATGATATGGTTGTTACAAGTTATTCAAAAACAAAAATAGGGTTGTTACAAGTAGTAATAAATATTGTTACAAGAAAAAGTTGTTAATAATATGAGATAAAAGTTGTTACAAGAAAAATATAACCTAATAATAATAAATGTTGTTACAAGATAATATTGAGATTTTAAATTAAACTAAGGATACTTTTGGCAATGCAATAAAATTTGCTCCCCTCCCCTTCTCAAAAATTGAACCAAACACTTCAAATCTCACTTCCCCTCCCCTCCCCTCCAAAACTCTCGAATCAACCAGACCCTTAAGTTTTATGTTTGTTTCAGATAGGTCTTTACGTTTCTAAGGTTTCGGATAAGTCCTTTAAATTTTAATCTGAAACAAACTTGAAGCTTAATGACCTATCTTAAACAAACGCAAAACTTAAAGGACGTAGGAGAGGTATTTGATCTTAAAAATATATTGAAACCTAAATAAATATTTTGGCCGAATAGAAATAGAAGATTCGAAAGAAGAAGAAGATCCCAAAATGTTTCTTGTTTTTAAGTCAGGTGTGGTGGAACTGAACATTCGAAGCTGCATGCCATTATTTGCTTATTAAATAAACTTGGTCGGCATAGCTGGACAAACACGTGGAGTGTTATTATTGGTTAATAAGTAGCATTATTCTTCTACCCTTGCAAATTTTCCTCAACGGAATTCAGTTGAGTTCACCATCTTCTTTGTGTGTGTTGTGATTGTGAGAGATAGATAGAAAGAGAGGAACCGTTACGTTTTTATCTCTGCTGCATCACTCTTTCTTTCTTTGATCGTTGCAACGTGGTGAAGTGTTTGATCGATTCTCTTCGTGAAACTGCGATGGTGAATCCTTTGGTTGAACGTGCCACCAGCGACTTCCTCATTGGTCCTGATTGGGCTTTGAATCTCGAGATCTGTGATGTACTCAATCGTGATCCTGGGTACGAATTGCGTTCGGATTTCCATTTCAAATCTTGTTCTTCTTTCTTGCGTATTTTCATCCAATACTTGTTTTTCTTGCAGAATTAACACACAAAATAAAATAAAATTAAAGACTGAATTCCTTTAATTTTCTTGTATGCATGACTCATGACAGTTAAGTTATTGAGTGGAGTTTGTGTCCATTGCTGTGATAAACATTGCAATGGAACAGAGAAAATTAGAAATAGCAAATTTTGTTTGATCAATCAGGGATGGACACATAGCTGTGATAAACATTGCAATGGAACAGTTAATTGGATTCTGCAAATTTGCGCGTGATCCAATTGTGTACTATCTGAAAAGTGGGGAGTGGGGAATTGCAGGTTCGAACCTACGCCACATCATATCAAATGTCATACATGCGTTTACCATCTGAGCTGTAATTACCAGACACCATGTTTTTTGTTTTTGGTCGCTGTAAGCTATGAGTGACTCTCTTCTCATGATAGGCTATTATGAATTTTTTTTTGTGAAATTTTCACTTTGTCTTCGTTAAACATTCATAACTGGTGGCTATTTATCATCGAGGAAGAAATATTTGCACTTGAACATTACATTTTTATGTTGAAAACATAGTTAATTGCACGTGCGTTCACTACTACATTTTCTAGCTTCAATATAGTACCATTATTAGAGTTGCTTTGAGGCACGATAAATGTGAGGCAGAAACCGTTCCAAAAGGACCGTTAGAGGATTCGTTCATATCGTGGGTTTACTTTTGTAAGACGTAAGCTTTCAGGAACCAATAGTTTTGGATTTGTGTCTATCAAGTTATGCATCAAAGTTTGGGAATCCCATGTATGAATGTAGTATTTCTTTTGTTTTATGTCTTCTACTATTGGGAGAAACGGGTGGTATGTCCCAATTTTTACATGTTCACGTTTCTCTACTCTTCTGTATATATAGTTTGGAGCTGAATGTTTATTTTCTTTTTGTTTTTTTAATTAGCAAGAGCGTTTAAGTGGAAATCTTATATATAATTTTTTAGTTTTGCTTCTTCATAGTTTGAGAACTCATTGTGGTTATGATTTTTCAGGCAAGCAAAGCATATTGTTAAAGGTTTAAAGAAGCGGATTGGACACAGAAATTCTAAAATTCAAATTCTTGCGCTAACTGTGAGCTCATATACTTTACTATAAGTATTTTCAGCCCAGATCTTAACATTGTTCAATCAGCTTTTGTATATATGTATTTTTTGACCTTCTTTTCACACTGCGGTTGTTTGATTTAATGTTTCCTGTTACTTTCTGAAATAAGCATTCCACTTTAAACAACCCCAAGCATATAGAGAGAGCTGACAATATATATATATTATTTTTTATTTGTGATTGACATTCTGTTAGGAGAGAAAAGGCCTCTCAAATGCGTTAGTGAGATTGTATTCATCTTGTATTCTTTGTGAATGGGTAATACACATCATTTCTTTTGAATCACCGGTCTAATAGCCTCTATCATCTTTAACAATTAGAATACTTTTTTTATTGGTCTGTTTTTGTTATATTCTAGCTGCTGGAGACAATCATAAAGAATTGCGGGGACATTGTCCACATGCATGTTGCCGAGAGAGAGGTTCTTCATGAGATGGTGAAAATAGTAAAGAAGAAGGTATTCATATTTCTTTAATGTTTCTGCAGCCTTCCTATTTCGTTACCCGCTTTCATCATGCAAAATATATTTATAATATTTGTCACGCCAATTGTAGCCTGATTATCATGTCCGAGAGAAGATACTGGCTCTTATTGATACTTGGCAAGAAGCTTTTGGAGGTCCAAGGGCAAAATATCCACAGTATTATGCTGCCTACCAGGAACTGCTGGTACGTTATCCTTGCTCTCTACCTGCCATTATGAGTAGTAGGAAGGGAACTGTTAGCTGATGTTGAAGCTGCAGGGTTTTAGGTAAAGAGGAAAGATAAAGAATGAAGACTTAAACTCTTGAATATGGTTTAGGATTCATGATATGATGTGATACAAAAAGGCGTGGAAATTAATTTTAAGAGATAATCTAGGATACCCCAAGATAGAAATTAATCTTATGAAATGACCGAAGACATTCTAAAAAATATCAAGATATTATAACATATTTTTGTTGCTTCTAACGATCTCCCTCAAGTTAAAGGTTATTACAATTTAGTTATTATAGTTGCATCTTTTAAAAGACAAAAATGGCCAAATATAGCTGTCGGGGAGACCAAATTTGGGATAAAATCGTACCAAAGTGCAGTTAAAGACAAAAACCAACACCAAATTGTGACTTGGACAAGATCAATACCAAAGACCGAGTGTCTTTAAAGAAACACGTCTTCTTTTAGGATGGATTGAAGGAATAGGAGTATATCTTGGAAGATCATGTTGAGGGGCCACAACAGCTCAATGCAAACGGTGGCAAAATCAATTTGAATGTGAGACCCACAAGCTAAAAGTGGTCTTACTCTCAACATAACCAGGAAGCACTTTGGACCAAAGGTAACCAGCGATACAATGAGTAGACCACATAAAGGTACTCTGGACCTCACATGCCGACAAGAAAAGCTTTGGAGTCTGGAGACATATGTGTGTGACTATCCGTGAGACTCCTCCGGTGACCGTGTTTGTGGGAACACCCAATTGGCAGGCTCTGTACCAAACAATGGCATTTCCTTGGACATATGACAACCAAATTAGAAAGATCAGCTTCCTTGATGGAAGACAGTGATGTCCAAGAAAGGTTTTTGAATACAATTATTATTATAGTAGAGTCCCCCTAGCAATAGGGAGGATTACTCTGAATCTATGTGAAGTTGTAAGATTTTAGATTAACAGGGAAAAGAAAGAATTAAGAGTTTCAATGATAAATATGTTTTTATATGATTGACACATTAAGATTAAACACCGACCTTTATTTATTCAGATACAAGACTCCAAATCCTAATTTAAGAGAGGGAAACAAATCACAATAATATACTAAATAAATATGGAATCTAATTTAAGCAACAATCTAATCTTGCAAGAGCCTCTCAGATGAAATGAAATAACTTGCCCTATGAGATTAGATAATCTAAGATACTTCAAGACAATACCAAGGTACTAAAAGATATTTTCATATCGTATTACAGTTGAGATGCATTTGGCACTTTTTTTGAGGATATAATGCTCTCTAATCTCATCTGCTTGCTTATATAGGTTTTGGGAATGAATGGTTGCACCCAGAATATTTGCGTAAAACTTTTTTAAATTAATATCTTTGTACATCTCTTTAATTCTATAAATGGATTTTTTTGTTAGCATGCGGGGGCTCCGTTCCCTTCAAGATCTGAGCAATCTGCACCCGTATTCACACCAGTACAAACACAACCATTGAGACCATACCCTCAAAATATACGTGATTCTGATTCTCGGCAACCGGAAGCTGAGTCCTCAGTGGAGGCTGAGTTTCCAACCCTTAGGTACATCTCTCTCCGTGGTATCATATAAAAGGATGCTAACATAATTGTTTTCATTTCCTATTTTCTAACCCTCAAGCTATCTTCATATTTCCTATCTTCTAACCCTCAAGCTATCTTCATATCTTTATTATATGGAATTTGTTAATTATACTTAATTTTAGTGTAGTACATTATCATAACCATATTCATTATCTGTGTAGATTTTCTTTTAAGCTAAAATGCCACCTTTTAAGACATGTTCTGTTTCATTTTGTATTTGGCATAGCCTTGCATATTATTTTTTCAGTTAAGATGTTTGTTACATCATAGTTTTTCTATACATTTATCATATGTTCCTCCCCTTAAATCACTTTGTCACTCCATTTTCATATTTATTGTTTGTTTGTTTGTTTGTTCATTTCTTGATCTATGTAAAATAGCTTAGAAGATCAATATGTAATTGGACTTTAAAGATTTCTCTTGTTTCTCGATTTATATGATCGCTTAAGAAATGCTTGTATATGGGTACATTCAACAGTATCTCGAAATTCGTAAGGCCAACCCCTTCCCCCGCCCTAAATCTTTTTTTGAACAAGCCCCCCCGCCCAAAATCTAATAACTTGACCTTTGGGAATTTAAATGGATTGACATTGTGAACTACGATGAGGCTGTTCAAGAGTAGGTTATCAGTAATAAGTATTAGAGGAACATCTGACAATTTTTACAACACACTATTATTGGTCAATTTCATGTTGGTCCCACTACATAGAGAGGACCTAAGTTTTTAAGAGGGAAAACTTACCGAATAATATTGAATGTTTTGAGAAAAGTGTGTTGTTGGTTTTCTTAACTATTCTTAGACGATGATAAACATTATTCTTTGTGGTACAAATTACCATATCTGACTGTGCATTGATTTGTTCTAATTGAGCTTTTTGTTGTCAGTTTGACCGAAATTCAGAATGCACGTGGTATTATGGACGTTCTTGCAGAAATGCTCACTGCTTTAGAGCCTGGTAACAAAGAAGTAAGATGTTCAATTTCAGCTTTCAAATTGTGATGTATCTAGATAGAAAAATATCATGTGAAACTTGAGGGTTTTATCAATGGGGGAAGCACCGTTTTTTTTGAATATGTAGCATTAGTGCATTACATGTATGACCATTACTTCTATGTTTAGGGGCTCCGGCAGGAAGTTATTGTTGATTTGGTGGAGCAATGTCGCACATACAAGCAAAGAGTGGTACACCTAGTTAATTCAACTTCGTAAGGCCTGCTGTTCTTTTTCATGATGACCACGTCATCATATTCTTTACATGTTAAATTCATTTTATTGTATTCTTGACGAAATTTCTTATTTAAATCCAAAGAAAAAACTAGTTATTATTTATGGTTTAATTTTCTCCAGGGATGAGTCACTTCTATGCCAAGGACTAGCTCTTAATGATGATCTGCAGCGTGTACTTTCCAAGCATGAATCCATTTCTTCGGGAGCTGCTGTTCAAAATCACAAGCTTGAATCCATTTCTTCGGGAGCTGCTGTTCAAAATCACACTGAGAAACCAAATCCTGAACCTAGTGGAGCACTTATAGATGTTGATGGTCCTTTGATTGATACTGGAGATACTAGTAAACAAACTGATGCGAGGTAGTCCAATGTCTATTGCCGCTCTCCATTTCTACTCTCTGCATTCATTAACATAGGATACTATTGTTCTTAACTCTTACCCAATTATAATTCAAGTAATTCATTTTTCACCCTGTTATAATACACGGGATTCTTTTCTGTTTGCTATTTTCTTCTTGACACAGTGATTTTTCTAATTCAAAATAAATTAAAAGTTATATTTGCCAATGATACTAGGAAACTTTTTTATATTGTTTCTAGTGGTCTGATCTCTTTGCTTTATGGGGAATTGAAGATGAGTTTTGGCTTTAAAGCTAGGGCTGTGTGAAGTTCTGTGCTAATTTATTTTGGAATGTTAAGGCTTGTTTGATTGTATCTTGGTTTTTAGTTTTTAAAACCAGTATTACCTGTTTTGATTTTCAAGTTTTAAAAACAAGAAAACAAGAATCATTTTTGTAAAACAATTTCACTAAAAAGTTAATTAGACAAGTTTTTCAGTTTTTATTTAAAAACTGAAAAATGGATTTTATTAAGGGAATCAAACAGACACTTAGTTTTTTTCATTCTTCTTATTTGACCTGGGAGCATTATGTGTCACAGGAAGTCTCCATTTATGTGTTTTACTCTATGTCGGAGCAATGGATCATAGGCTTAGTTTTGGCTGCAGATTTGTGTATATTAAGTATAAGCATGCAGAAATAGATTGGTGTCGAAAAGCATTTCAAGTTGACTAAACCTGTCTTGGTGCCTTTTGGTTATATTATATGGCTCTCAAGTTAATATGTTTTTTTGCAGATCATCTTCTAGTGCTGAAGCAGGGTCTCAAACATTTAATCAATTGTTGCTTCCTGCACCCTCTACATCAAATGGTTCAGCTCCTCCAGTGAAGGTTGATCCCAAATGGGATCTGCTCAGTGGTGAAGAGTATAACTCACCAAAAGCAGATAATTCACTTGCTCTTGTTCCTGTAGAACAACAGCCTGCCAGTCCTGTGTCTCAGCAGAATGCCCTTGTTCCTTTTGATTTGTTTTCTAATGGAAACATTGTGCCAACTCCTGTTAATACCCAGCCAATAGCCCCCCAATTTCAACAACAAACTATCATATCTCAAGGTGTATTTTTCCCGA
>Ga0315913_1009788_pt1 | contig 11170 bp, 5 predicted proteins | sample MpolsnodulesMG_FD_207736 | JGI IMG/M metagenome (GOLD analysis project Ga0315913, IMG submission 207736) | Medicago polymorpha root nodule microbial communities from Los Angeles, California, United States - small nodules | ecosystem: Host-associated > Plants > Roots > Nodule | place: USA... | reverse complement strand
CCATTTATAGTCCCTGTGACATTTTCCTTAACCATTTTAGGGACTAAAAATGCTGATGGAAAAATTTTATAGGGACTAAAAATGCTGATGAAATTTTTTATAGGGACTATAAATGTTGATGAAAAATTTTATAGGGACTAAAAAGTGTGATTTTATTTTGTAGGGACTAAAAACAAAATTTTGAATATTTATATGGACCATTTACTTAATTAACCCTTCATTTTAAGAGTGACTTTCTTACCACTAAACTTCTTGACCAAAAGAAAATATTTATATTCATTAGAGAAATGCTAGCAACACACCTTCTAATACAATTTTCAACACACTCTCTTTGATTGGTTAAAATTCACATGGGACCCACAAAAAGTATATAGGACCCACATGATTTGGTGGGACCCATGTGAATTTTAACCAATCAAAAGGAGTGTGTTAGAAGGTGTGTTGCTAGCATTCCTCTATTCATTAATCAACTTTTATGTTGTGTTTTTTTTTTGTCAGGTAGCTTAGTGGCTAGAGAACTGACATATTTTAAATGTGGTGTGTCCGAGTTCGAACCCTGACCCCTACATATAATATGCAATATCCTCAGGGTCGGTCCAACATGTCAAGATGCCTAAAACAAATTTTATAATGAGAGCTTTTAGAATAATTTTTTTATAAAAAAAATAACACAATGTTTATTAAAAGCATAATAAATCGAGTTTTGTTGGATCCAAACTTTGAACTTAAGATCAAAAAGATTCGAGATCTTAAAATTGACCAACTAAGTTAGATAAATATTGATTATTAGCATGTCATATTATATATTTATTGCTAAATGGACTTATTTTGAGCCCTTTTTATTAACCCAAAATCTTGAGGTTTAAAGCCCTTGTTTGGGTGGCTTGGCCCTTAAACCGGCTCTGAATATCCCTATCAACCGAGCTAACCTCACGAGAATATTTTATGTTGTGTTTGATCATGCAAAAGGAGCAATAAAAGTCCTAAAACACTGTAGTCACATATACTAAAAATCGTCATATGTGAACGGAAGTATGTCCCAATTACAAGAGAGGGAAATAAATAAATAAAATTACAAAGGCAAAAAGAATATTAATATCAAGGGTAAATACCTCTTTTCGTTCTTGTAATATTAGCGAATTCCGGTTTTAGTCCCTATAAAAAAAAATTTAGATTATGTCTCTGTAATTTTTGATTCTTCCACTTTTGGTTTCTCATTTCATCACGTCAGTAGAATCTGCATAAATTATGTCCCTGTAATTTCATATTCCTCCCACTTTTGGTCTTTGTAATTTCATATTCCTCCACTTTTGGTCCCTCATTTTACGTGTCATGTATGCAGATTTTACTGACGTGGTAGAATGAGAGACTAAAAATGGAAGAATCTGAAATTACAGGAACATAATCTAAATCTTTTTTTTACAGAACTAAAAACTGGAATTCGCTAATATTACAGGGACGAAAAAAGGTATTTACCCTAATATTAATTAATAATAAGCAACGCCTAAACCGTAAACACAAGATGTGCAAATAGGAAAGGCAACTCAATACCGGCATTTCGTTGTGGTTGTCTCTATTTCAAAAGGGTCATCACTCATCACCAAATCAGGACAGCATTATTAATGTTTTTTGTTATGTTCCCATCCAGAGACCACACAATAAAAATATCTCCAAGTTTACACAGAAATGAAGGTGTTGATTCCAGGATAGTGGTTTTATAGTTGAGTACAGTCCAGAATAAAGTTTGTTAGGAAACATATTTCTGTCAGATCGATGAAACATTTTATCTACCATTTCGTCGCTTTGTGAGTGTCACCAGCATGTCTGACTGTGGGTACCCAAGTCCCTCGTGAACATGAAGGATCAATGCATGTTTAAGTTCGTACAAAGGCACATGTCAGTGAACTTGATTTGTTACCACTAATGTGTGTTTGGTGGGTACCCAAGGATCTCATGAATACATGTTTTATGCTGGTACTTAGTACACTTTGAGGAGGAGCACAATCTATGGTTTTAAGCTAATACAATCAGATCAACTCAAATGAGTTTGATTTTGTGGTGGATAAAATTGATTTTGATATAATTGACTTGAACGTAGATTGATCATGTATAAATGTAATAATGTATAAGTAGTTGTTATCACTAGATGATTTATGACAATCGTTATGATGAATGACTATGTTTTCATATTTATAAAGATTAAAATCAATATTAATTTCTACCTTTCTTTTGATAAAATTGTGTATAGTTATTGTTGTGATGACTATTTGAACATGTGTTTCAAATTTAAACTTAGACATGTGACATAGAATTGAAAATTTGTTCTTCCATACCCCAAAAGTCATTTCTATGCATCTTAAATTTAGAGCGTTAATAATTAACTAATTCATTATGACTTGCATACTTGTTAGAACATCTAAAATCAGGAAGATAACATTCATATTTATAGGGATCAATGCACCCTATCAGTGTTGGATGACCATAATCTACCAAATGATACTTATCTAAAAATATAAAGTAATTATTTAATATGTGACGACAAATATTATTAATACAAGAAACGATTTATAGTAACAAAATAGTGTCAAATACATTTTAGTTCTCTATAAATATTTCAACTTTTCATTTTAGTCCTCTTAAAAAATTTCTTTAATTTCTAGTCCTCCAAAAAATTCAATTCGCTAAGCGAGCCTACCAATGACTTGCGAAACAAGTCAGAGAAAATTGAAGGAAAACATGACAATATGATTCTTTAAGTAAGCCACACTATGCGGCTTAATCAAGTCAAAGATTCAAGAACATATTGAAGATCAAATTTGCTAAGCAAGCAACCAATACTCTTGGCGAATTAAGGCGGTTTAAGTGATCTATGAAGAAAAGTTTTTTTTTTTGAGGGATGATCTCTGAAGAAAAGTTAACTCGCTAAGATGAGCTAACACTTACTTCACTCTGAAGAAAAGTGTATTCGCCAAGAGCAGCTAACACTTACTTCACTCTGAAGAAAAGTTTATTCGCTTAGTGAATCTTGACTTTCCTGCCAACTATAAAAGGTAGATAGCTTCGAGAAACTCAAGGAGATAACCTGGAGGACGAATATAATAAGGCAAAGTAGCATTCTCACTTGTATCATCAAGATTGGATGCAAATTCATTTCATTCTCATCTTTTTGTAAATATACCACGACTATGAGTCGCTAATTCTCTGTGTTGGAATTACATATAGTTAACAATGATATGATTATGTTGCAAACTCTTGATCTAACCGGCTATATATCCTCTTGTTTTCATTGTATCAATGAATTATTTTATGTTCTTAATGTTTTTTCGAACTTATACTTCTGAAATTAATAATCTCATTTTGAAAGTGTTTGAGAAAGACTCTCTAGACAACATATGTGAAATAGTTTCATCTTTGGATGCTAGATGTGGCTGGATTTACAATTGTAAAACTATTGTTCGATCTTAATGTTATTCTATACATTAATTGGCGAAGACATAAATCAAATATTTTCAGTTTAGTTTGATTCAATTTCACTTTTAAAAAATGCTGAAAAATTGAACTAAACCAAGTATGTCGCGGCGCACCAGTGGTGTCTCATCTGTTGTTTGCAAACGATTGTTTCTTGTTTTGTAGGGCCAATGTGGTGAAAGCACAACGTTTACTCACTATTCTTAAAACTTATGAGGCAGCATCCGGACAAGAAATTAACTTATCAAAGTCTAAGGTTTTTTCCAGTCGCAATATGAGTGGGGCGGCTCAGGAGGATTTGTGACGCATTATTGGTGTCCAACATGTGATGGGTACTGGAAAGTATTTTGGATTACCTTCGATGATTGGTAGAGATAAGAGGTCTGTTTTTTCTTTTATCAAGGATCGTATCTGGAAACAAATAAATGCATGGAGGGGACGAGCATTATCGAAGGCAAGCAAGGAAGTTATGATCAAATCTGTGTTACAATCTATTCCTTCATACATTATGAGTATTTATCTCCTACCGAATTCAGTTATAGATGATATTGAGAAGATGATCAATGTGTTTTGGTGGGGAGGGAGAAGTAACAACCGCAGGATTAAATGGATGGCATGGGAACGTGTGGCATGCCCCAAAGAATTTGGTGGAATGGGGTTTAGGAATTTCAAAGCTTTTAATCTTACTATGGTAGCTAAGCAAGGATGGAGTTTTCTGTCTAAACCTGAATCTCTGGTTGCTAGACTTTTTAAATCAAGGTATTTTCCCCGTTCTTCATTTTTGGGTGCTAAACTCGGTTATAACCCGAGCTTTGCTTGGCGGAGTATTTGGAATTCGCGTCAGTTACTTTTATATGGAAGTAGGTGGACAGTTGGAAATGGGCAGCAGATCAGTGTGATGAATGATCCATGGGTTCGAGGTGTTCAAGGTAGCTGGATTCAATCCCCACAAAACCAAGGTGTGCATAATTTGAGTGTGTCTGGTTTGATAGCTGCCGAGGATCGAGTTTAGGATATTGATAAGATTGAATCTTTGTTTCCAGATGATATGGTGCAAGCTATCCTTGACACACCATTGTTTTTGGAAGTTCAGAATGATAGAACGTAACGGGAGGTATACTGTTAGGACTAGTTATAAACTGGCTATGATGGAGTTGTTGCATACTGATCGATTCCATGTTGAAGGAGAGTGGCATAGAATCTGGAAGGTGAATTCCCCTCATAAAGCTCGTAATTTGTTATGGAGGATTTGCAGAGAGTGTCGACGCGTCTCCAGTTACAATCACGGCATGTACAATGTGAGATTATCTTCCCCTGGTGTGATATGGTTGTTGAGGATGATTGACATGCTTTTGTGGGTTGTACGGTGGCGCATGAGAGTTGGTATTGGGCAGGGCTTTTGAATGTATTGCAACCACGAGCAGTTTGACAGATTTTATTTTTGATATATGTCGTTCAGAAAGTCGAGACATTGTTGGTCGGGTGGCTTTACTTCTTTGGCAAATATGGGCTGCACGTAATGATGTCATTTGGAATGACGCTCATCATACTTCAACGACCATTGGGAGGACTGCAGTAGATGCATGGCAACAATGGCAAGAGGTTCATAAACAGCCCTCACCACTGGTTGTGCAACACGGGCATAACAGAGTGCAAGGTAACAACTCAGTTTGGGAGAAACCGAGCGAGATGTGGTTGAAGTGCAATGTGGATGCCGCGTTCCATGACCGTAACCATATTACATCTTTTGGGTGTTGTGTTAGAGACTCTCGCAGGCAATTTATTCGGGCTCAAATGAAATGGCAGCAGGCAAATATGACAGTATTGGAGGGGGAGGCAGTAACTGTATTCGAGGCTCTTCACTTTGCTAATGCGAACATATGGAATCGGGTTATCTCCGAGTCCAACTCATCTACTCTAGTGCAAGCTCTATCGTCTTCGGGTCATGGTGATTCAGAATTCTATGCTATTGTTTCTAGTATTATTTATCAATTATCTTTACATTCCAACTTGGAGGTGAAGTTTGTTAGGAGACAAGCGAACATGGTTGCTCATACTTTAGCTAGGGCGGCCTGTTCTTGGGTTAGTCACCGTATTTTTGATTGTTATCCTTCTTGTATTGAATATTAGTTGATTAATGATAATAGTTAACTTTACTTCGTTAAAAAAAAAGAGCCATGTCACTTTAACCAAAAGGTGTTGTTACCTAGTCTAGCCTTCAACTTGTCTTTGGGCATCCAAATCTTGTTTATTTGGAATGCGGAAATCACTTGTATCATGTTTACTTTTCTTAGGGCATCCATTTCTTATTTCTGTGGAATGAGCAAATCACTTATAGCATGTTTAGTTACGCGTCGAAATTAGCAATCTCGTGTTTCAATGTTGATTTCACCGTAATTTTAATAAACTATATATTCGAGCTTCACACTAAACGCACAGTTGTGTTCACACCACCGCAGTACCAAACACTGACTTCTTTTTAAAAAAACATATTCACTTTCAATCCTTTAAATCTATCACAATTATTTTGAGGAGATTTGTCGCGGGAGATTAGCTTGGATGATATCTTTGGTTTTAGAAAAATGAACAAATAGTCAAATTATTACTCCTCATGTGTGAAAGATTGGAATAGTTGAGATTTGAGACTTCTCATGTGCAGGTACAGTCCATGAAACAACATGATTTATTTTGTAGAAATTCATATACACGGCATTGTATAGTGAGCACCAACAATTCTATTCTGTACCTCTACAATTAATTTAATTTCAAAATTTCAACTTCAAACATTAAATTATTTCTTTTAAGAAAAACATTAAATGACAACTTCATATACGTGTACATTTAATTGGAATTCAAAGAGTTCATACTACTGAATTTGGCATTAAAAACGATAGTACTCCAGGAATTTTGAATTCAAAGAGTTCATACTACTCAATTTGGAATTCATTTGAGTACTTTATTGTTGTCAAATTAATTTTTTTTGACAAATTGTGGTCAAATTAATGAAAATGACCATTTATGGAGTATTGCTTTTGTTTGAGAATCAATTAATACAAATTCCCAGACTCAAACGGGCGCTCCATATGTGAAATACGTACACTCTTATGTCACCATTGTAAGCAAAAATATATATTTTAAATTCATTCAATTAATAATGCATGTGGTCTTTATATCTATATTGCTTTGATTTTCTTATCAATATATACTACTTTTCTATATGTGAAACCCATACTCAACACCTGCATTTTGTGAACGGAAGTATGCCCTAGCAAGAAAGGGAAATCTCAAATTGACTTGAAAAATAGAAAGGCAATTCAAGTTTAACACCTGCATTTCGTTTCTAGTCGTTATTTATTTCAAAAGGGTCTTTGTCAAATCTTGATATATGATGATTCGTACACATTATTAATGTTTTTTTATGTTTCCCTAAGTTTGCATAGAAATGGACGTGTTGATTCAAGAATATCTTGTTCTAGTTAGTTGACTACACTCCAAAATAAAGTTTGTTAAGAAACATTTTTCTTTCAAATTAGTGAAATATTTTACCTCTTGTATACGACAGCTACAAAAACCTGCAAAGTGAAAACCGATGAGATAGCCTGAGATATGTTGTCCGGGTTGTCCTCAAAGATTTTCCCTTTAGTAAGTTAACTTCCTGAAATTTAACAGACCCGTCTCGGTGGAACAAATGATAGATAATTGGCAATGAAGAAGATGAAAACCCCAACATTTAGTAAATGAAGAGGGTGCATGTGTTTTCTACTTGCGTGAGTTTTCTGTGAAAATAGTGTGCTACAAATTGAATAATAAAATCCACACATATGACTATTTCTCTTTGTAGCGAAAAAAAAGGATAAAGAAAAGATCAAGGCATAATACCAGGGATCACATATGTAAAAAGAAAGACCACTTTAATGTGATTAGTAAAATAGTGTAATTAAGCCAAATTAATATGATATCCAACCACATACAATGGCAAAGAGGGACCATGCCATGTATGGTTGATTCGTGCTTGTCCTAGTCATCATGTCATTTATGTTTCCTTACCTGGATGTGCATTAATGATCTCAAAGCCAACTCCAGACTGCTAACTAGTGCCGGTTAAGCCACCAAAATAAGTAAATTTTCATGAAAAAGTTGTGTAATCATTACTTTATCAAAAATAACATTTTATATTTCCAAAACAAAATTTCTAATTGTAGTCTGTAGATTCATTAACCATTGCCATGAGGGCACTGGTTAGCAAGACCTTTTTTTAAATAGCATATTAGTTTGAGCTCATCCATTTTAAATGTGAAGAAATGAAGAGTTAGTTATCAACCACATATAATGACAAAGTTCAAACTCTGACTTCTGCATAATATTATTCTAGCAGCTACCAACTGAGCTCAAGACGTCATTTTTGAATCCCTCGTTCCATTTATACTTGTGGACTGATTTGCTCCTGGCGGGATTTTATTATAGTTTTAAAAAATTACCACTATATACAGATCCGTAAACAAATTATTTTTAAGGAGATCCCTTGATTATTTTATTTTGAAGTTTTTAAACATATACCTAAATTCAAAATATTTGTATTTGATCCTTAAACTTGTTACTAATTTATAACTATATTTTTTAATTAAAAAAAGTTTATTATTAAAATTTAAAAATATTTAATTTTTAATTGAACCACCTGAACTTTTAAATAATTTATAATTAAGTTTCAAAACTTTTAAATAAGTTTTTTAAATAATTTATAATTAAGTTTTAAAACTTTTAAATAAGTTTATTTGGTATTAATCATTTATTCCTAGAGGAATGAACTCTAGTAATCAGGAGTTCGGTCGGAATGTAAATAAAGTCTAATCAATTACTGTTTCACTCAGAAATTAAACTCAGGTTCTCACAAACTATTGATCATTTTGATGGAGCTCATTAACAATTTAAGACCAATCACTTGGTAAAAAATTTTAAATCCTAATTCAGCGTCCAAATTAAATTTATTTTAAAAGGTAATTAAGAATCATTAAAACTTGTTTAGTAGATACAATTATAAGTTTGACGATTGAAATTGGGACCTCAGTGCTTGTGTCATGTTTTCGGTTAAAGAATCTTATATGTTGATTTCTAGTTTTGAGTCTATAGAAGATTCTCATTAACAATTTGAGACCAATCACTTGGTAAAAACTTTTAAATAAGTTATAATTAGATCCTAAATTCCGTGTCCAAATTAAAATTTATTTTAAAAGGTCAAGAATCATTAAAGCTTGTTTAGTATATATTTGTATAAAATTTGTTCTCAAATTCAAAGATACAATTACAAGTTTGATGATTGAAATTGGAACCTCAATTCTCGTGACATGTTTTCGGTTAAAGAATATTATATTCTTGAAAGAACATAATTTTACTTGAAACAATATGGTTATATGGTTACATCAAAGTTGTTATTGTTTTGCTCAGATCCATGTCATTTTTTATTTAATTGTATTTTTAATTAAATATATACATATAATTTGCTAACATGTATAAGTATATTTCCACATATGATTTTTCACCTAATCGTTTTTTTTAATACTTCGTCAAATATTTTGACATGTTAGTGTTTTCGGGAGACATAATGGAGGTAGATGCAAAAAAAAAAAAGTGAGAATGTGTGATTTTTAAAAAGAAAGATCAATTTCGTCAAATAAGAGAGACCAAAAGTGCAATTAAATCTAATAATTATGGCTTGATCTATAGGAGATATATAATTGTCAATATTATATGGTCATAATTTTTTTTCCTTAGGGTGGCGGCTGTGTGTAAACTCCCTTACCTAGTTCCCTTCCTACTTAACAAAGTACTCTTATCGACTTGGAAAAAGTATGGTCGTGGGTCTACTCCAAAATTAAGGGTTTCTCTTAAGATTACTATTAATGAGTACTCAACTTCTCAAATATTTAGAAGCTACTTTACCTACAAATTGATTTTAAGTTTTTTCTTTTGGTTTGATGATGCATTGTTTTGATTCTTAATTGTTGATTTATTTAACTTTTCGATCTTAGCACTTATTGTGCTTTTATTTCCTGTTTTCATATATATTCATTTTGGTCTTTATAAAAACACAATTACAAACTTGTTAGGATCTTTGTAAAAAAAAAAAAACTTGTTAGGATCGTGAATGTATTTTTTGATCTACAATTAAATAATTATTGTTAGTTTTCTCTTAATTTTATTTATTAGTTGAACCTCAACATTGTATATCTATCTGTTTCAACTTCAATGTTGCAGAATTAATCAAGAACAATAAATAATAGGTTCTAAATCACTTTAAATCTTCCTTCATGCCTCCTAAAGCATAGGAAAAATAAAATAGTTGATGAGTTAATTCAATCTTAAATAGGAGCTCTTGATAAATTTATTATAAAATAACCTCAAACTCCTATTGATGATAATGTTGATGTTGGAATTGAAATTTTTGAAAATTTGGTTACTATCGAAAATATAGAAGATGATTTTGAGGATGATTCTACTGAAGATGATAATTTAGATTATATTATTACTTAAAATATTGTTGTTCTGGAATTGGTGATGATAAGAAGATAATATTTATAGTTGTTATTTTTTTTTAAAAAATATACACATTTAAATAGAAGATTGCTCTTTTAAAAAAATTTGTATTTGTATTTTATTATGGACCTATTTTAACTATGAGAGCCTTCTAGAAATAATTTAGTTATTATAATTAATTTATGATGACTCGTGTAAACATACATGAAATTATGATACTAATGTTCATGTGAAAGAATGCAAGTATTTATGTGAAAGGATGCACATATTCATGAAGGGTGCAAATGAATTTCTATAAACATTGGTGACTTGATGGAAGTTACTAACTAACTAAATGATAAGGATCTTATCTCTTCCGTAAAAGTTTCTCAAACAATTAACCATAAAAAAACAAGTTGTAAGAAAGAACAAACATGAAATAGATAGACCGAGAATCATATAATTTAATTTCTACTTTCTATCTCAATATATAAAGATATGTCACTCAATGTCTTTATCATGTGAGAATCATATGTTCCATGATCCTTATAATGTATAATTTTTTTGAAAGTAAACATTAATGTGAAAATATATCTTACATGTGGTATCAGAGCATTAAGTTATAAGTATTATGATTCTCCGTTAATGTTTATCCATATGAATCTCATTATTATTGTTTGTGTCTAGTATTCATTTATCATGAAATCGTTCTGATATCGTAACATTTAGGCATTGTTTTAATTTTGAAATGATTTTTAAATATGACATGTTCAAGTCTTGGTTGATATAATTGTTCCTTTGACCAATAACGAATTCATTGACATTAAACATTATAATCTTAGTATTATATTATTATTATTATTGTTAGTAAATCTTGTAAGAAATTGATGTAACTATGACACTATTTCTTTATTCCTATATGAACATGGTTACAACGTGATAATATTTTATGTTTCACTGTATCAAGTAACTTGTCGAACAATGAAAGAAATCTTGGAAACGAAACATCTTTATAATTAGTATATGTGGAAATCTGGAATTGGTGATGATAAGAACAATGAAAGAAATCTGGAATTGGTGATGGAAGAGTAAAAATCTATCTTTGGGTGGCCGTTTAGTTCTTCTAAAGTCTGTCTTGTCCTCTCTTCCGGTCTACTTTCTTTCCTTCTTCAAAGCTCCCGCAGGTATCATT
>Ga0315913_1009787_pt1 | contig 11172 bp, 4 predicted proteins | sample MpolsnodulesMG_FD_207736 | JGI IMG/M metagenome (GOLD analysis project Ga0315913, IMG submission 207736) | Medicago polymorpha root nodule microbial communities from Los Angeles, California, United States - small nodules | ecosystem: Host-associated > Plants > Roots > Nodule | place: USA... | reverse complement strand
CTCATAATCGAGTTTACAAATAGCATAATCAATGAAATAATTAAAACATACATGAACTGAGTAAAGGATGATGAAATCGCCCTTCAAGCAGTCTTCAGGTCTCAAAATCACACTTTTGCTCTCCAAAATCGTAACCCCTGTTTCTGGAACTGACTTCAGCTTAAATAGGAAATATTTTTAAGTGAACAATCGCGCCGCGTTAGATTCCAATCGCGTCACGATTTAAGCAAACCCTAGAAGTCTTCTAGATCTTTCTTCATAATGGTGACAAACCTCCAACAATCGTGTCACATTAAAATAGGTAGAGCCAAACTTGCAATCTGGTACTAAAATCGTGCCACGGCTGTTTCCAATCGCGTCACAATTTGTTGCCTTCAGTTCTTCTAAATTTCTTGCTTTTAACACCCCTGAACACTTCATATTGCTTGAGAACTCTATCAATTTATCAAAATAAGTCCTAAGGATTACGTAATGACAACATGTCATCAAAAAGCATTAAGCTAAGTTGAACGTAGAGCCATTATCCTAATAAGAGGAGAAAAATTGAATATAAATAAAAGAATGAAATATATATTTTTATTGCATTTCGTGTAGTCCTTAATTAAAATAAATTAGATGTAATGTCTTTGATTAAATATTTGAGGTGTTACACTTTCTGAGCAGCATACTGAATAGCCAAAATAAATCCAAGAATCTCAGCATGAAAAACCGACTGTAAACCGGTGTTACAAGTAAAAGCACCACAGAACGTACCTGAGTGATCTCTGAACATCCCCCCACAAGCCACATAGCCCCCAATAACTGATCCATCAGTGTTAACCTTCAACCGAGGAGCAGTAGGTGGCTTGCACAAAACCATAGTAATTTCTTTGATCCTACGACAATGATGAAAAACCGGAAATGAATCAAGAAAAGCGAAGTCCGAAGGCAAGCACTTACCCTTTGAGACATTCCCGAACATTGCAACCAAAGAGTGAATACAGTTTTTGGCTGAATGGATTGAGGCCGAAATTGATGAGAAACACAAGGAGTTCCGTGTCCACCAAATAGTATGAAGCGTGTGTACCACTGCTGCCAAATAGATGTTTGAAGCTTGGGAGGAACACCTATTGGATCTGCAAGACAGAAGATTGTTTAGCGATGAACAATCAATAACACAATGAAGCTTAGCACCAATCCAGTCCTAAAGATCCTTCGCAAAATGACACCGGAGAAAAAGATGATATGAAGTTTCATCTGTGCTCAAACAGAAGCTATAAAACGACACAATAATGCAACCCCTTGTTCTAAGATTTTCATCTATGGGCATCTTACCATGATGAAGCCTCCAAAAAATAAAGGAGTGAGAAGGCAGGATAGAGGGTGTCCAAATGTGGTCCGCCCAAGGCAGCATAGGGGAAGTCGGCCTAAGAAAGGAAAAAGCTTGCTATTTCCCATCAGTATCATCCCGAGCACGGGTTTTAGTAGGCTGCTTTCCCAAGACTTGTTGTAATTTTTATTTTCTGTTTTTGTTTCCTTGTTAGTACTGGCGTGAAGTCTTCTGTAACTGATCGTTCATCATATTGACGAACACATTCCCCCAATTCTAAATCATGCTGCATGTTGATTTTTGGATTTTAGAAATATAAGAATTTGATTTGATAACCTTTATTTGTATTATACATGATAAATTCTATAGTGACTCAGGACATTGATTATTTATTTAATTTTTGTAGAGATTATTTATTTAATTGAAAGTATAAAATAATATTATCTTTTATAAAATAAAATAATTGAGTAATTACATAAAGATTATTAATGTTGTTCTTTTCGATGGGACAAGAAGAAAAAAGTGTTTAGGGATGACAATGAATATCATCATGGAACATTTTGTTCGTACCACCAGATAAATATGATATATGTGTCAATTCCATATTTAAGTGGGTATCCACTAAACAGTTAATTTGCGATTTAGATGTATCCAAGAATATTTTCATATATCTACGGATAACATATTTTCTTTTTTATAGAAAAAAAACTGGATTTGATTATAAAAAAAGTTTGTAATTATTTTGAGTTTTTGATATTTTTGACAAAATTATTTTGAGTTTTTTCATTCTCTTTTAATGACATGAAAACTATTACACATAAAAGTATTCATATGTTTTCCTCTCAATTTAAATTTTATTTTCTGATCTCATTCTACAAACAATATTCAACAAGGACAAATTATACTCGACCTGCAAAAAGGATGGATTGGGACTTCATGCAGTAAATTTTCCCACAGTTTTAATTTCGGCCGTTGGATGACTTTGTGCCACAAGACCTCACAATGTTGTAATCTAATCCAATGGCTTAAATGGAAAATTGTGTGTAACTGCGTCATTTTTGAACAACAACAAATTCTTCTCCAAAAAGGATACCAATATGTGTTCCGATTTGTAAGTACAGTGGCGGATCTTGACTTAAATTTTTTGTGGTGCCAAACTTCTATGGAATATATATTAAATGGTTTCAAGAAGTATCAATAATTAATAACTGGGCTAGTGGTATGAATTGCTTGAAAGTAGCAAGAGAATGTGAGTTTGAGTCCCATCAAAAACGTTTTTTTTAATACAGTTTGTAAAAGTAAAAGATAAATATGTTAAAGAGAAGCCATAGAGGTGTCGAACGCGCTACCTTTAGCATATTATGGCACCCCCTATCCGCTGCAACAGCCATAATTTGATAGATAAAATACATCTAATATAGTATACAAGCAAAACCTGGGGGATGTCGTGGCCCCTGCCGGTCCCTGAAGAGATCTGCCACTGTGTAAGTAGCCTCCACTTCACTTTAACAAGCAAAGATAAGTTGGCCATTTACAATCATATTTCTTTTAGAGTGTACACGTTTCGATAGGAGAATATTTTGAGGTAATATTTTGAGTGAGTTCAAATCTTTTTAGGTAAATTTCATTTTTTATATGATAATTTTGAGAATTTTAAAATGATGAAAATTTATGAAATATTTTGTCTAAGTTAAATTTAGAGAATTTCAAATGACTCTTAAAAGCTTGAAATTTCAAATTTTTCCTTCTTATAATTTTAGGAATTTTTCCTTCAAATTTTTCACTTTTGTCAAAATTTTAATATTAACCTCAATAAATTTACAAAAAAAATGAAAATGACCTCTATTTTTAAAATTGAAAATTGGCTCCTATTTTAAAATTTGGCCAAAAAAATTTAAATCTTTGAAAGTAGACCAAAAATGATAGCGATGACATTTTTATTAGTCTATCCAAACAAAAATATTTAAAAATAAAGGCAATTTAATCGAATCATTTGACTTGTGTAGAATTCTAAATTCTTAAAATCCTTCCAATTACCTCATCCAAAAACTTTAGAATGTGTTTGGATGGAGGATGCTTTGAGGTAATGAAATATTTTGAAGGATTTCAAAACATTTTCAGTAAATTTCATTGTTTGGATGATTAACTAGGGGAATTTTTAAAATGATAAAATTATTAAATATTTTGTCCAAGTTAAATTTAGAGAATTTCAAATGACACCTAAAAGCTAAGAATTTCGTCATTCTTATTATTTTTTCAAATTTTGCAAGTTGGTCCCCATATGTTTCGAAATTATTAAATATGCCTTTATAAATTTTCAAAAAAAATTATAATTGGCCCCTAATTTATTTTTTTGAATATTACAAATTTTCAAAAATTACAATTTGACCCTCAATATAGGAAATTTGCATATCAACCCCTATTTATTAAAATTTAAATTTGGCCCAAAAAATTTAGAATTGATAACAATGAAGTTTATATTACTATACCCAAACACATATTTACAAATGAAAGCAATTTAATGAAGGATATATGATATTTCTAGACTCTATTAGACTAGACATCATATAGGAGGATCAAAGCTATAACTACTATGTTGGATTCAAGAACACAACAAAAAATAAGAGTTGAAAAGGAAGACTAACAACAAGGCATGTTGTCTAGACAATGTACCTTTTGAAATGTTGAAAATTCTTGGAGATAAAGGAATTGTGTGTATCTCACAATTTTTTTAATGAAACTATGAGGACAAAGAAAATGTTGGATGAATAGAAAAAAAAAATATAATCTATAAGACCAATGGTGATATACATAGTTGCGCAAAGTATGGGAAAATGCGATTTAACATAGACCAGTAAAAGAGACTCGAGTTACTGATAGTCAATTTGGTTTTATATATGGGAGGTCAACATTAGAAGCAATCTACTTACTTTGAATGTGATGGACCCATAGCAGACAAATAAAAAACACTTACACTTAGCTTTCATTGATTTGGGGAAGGCGCTTGATAGAGTGCCTAAAGAGATTTTGTGGAAATCCCTAGAGACGAAAAGGGTTAAAATTGCTTATAGTAGATATAGGAGTGAGGATTTCTTTTATTAGAGCTATCAATGATATGTACAAATGAACTTTGGTTAGAGTGAGAATGAAAAGTGGGGTCACTGAGGGTCAACCCTATGATTGCACCAAGGGGTCAACCCTAAGCCCTTAAATGTTTACTTTTGATGTACTTACGAAACACATCTTAGAGTTATCCGAGATATATGATTTTTGCAAGTGATGTAGACCTACTTGGAGTGTCGTTGAAGGAATTGAATGGGAGGTTGGAGACATGAAGATAAGTCTTAGAGGTGTATGGCTTCCACATGAGTAGAAGCAAAATAGAGTATATGAAATATAATTTTAGCTAAAGATGAAGAAGTTTTGTCTTAGAGGTGAAAATTGAAGATCATATCATACCTTATGTTACGCAATTTAAATATCTTGGGTCCATAGTAAAAAATGATGCAAAAATATAAGCAGATATAAATCATCATATTTAAGATATGTGCGGTTGAACTAGAGAAGAGTCTCTTATGTTATGTATTGCAAAAGTACTGCTAAATTTTAAGGGAAAATTATATCGGACATTTTTCAGATTGACGATGTTGTATGGAATAGATTGTTGGGAGATTAAGAACTAACACGAGAATAAAGTAAGTGTTGCGAAGATGAGGATGTTGCATGGGATGTGTGGTAAGACTAGATGGTATATGATTAGAAATGACAACATTAGAGAGAGAGAGAGAGAGAGTTGGGGTATCACCTATAATACATAAATGGTGGAATATAAGCTCAGGTGGTTTGAGCATGTAGAAAGAAGACATGTAGATTCTATAGTAAAGAGGGTATATCAAATGATTGATAGTAAAATTATAAGAGGTAGACAAAGATCTATGATAACTATAAGAAAAACTATTATGAAATATTTATAGATTAATTTGTTGAATCCAAACATGGTTTATGATATAACATTGTGGCGTAATTTGATTCATGTATCCAACCCCACTTGGTGGCATAATGCTTGGTTAATGTTGTTGTCCATAGTAAATAATTTTTAAAAATAATATTAAAATTTGGTTTTAAAAAAAAAAAAAAACTAGTTAGAAGGATACATTTTTGTAAATAATTATATAAGAAATTTAAGTATGTACTCCATCCGTCTCAAAATGTAAGCAAAAATGGGTCAACATAAGTTGATGTATCTGATACAAATTTTGAACCAAATGCATTAACTTTTGTTGACTAATTTTGCTTATATTTTGGGACGGAGGGAGTATAGTAAATATTTTTTTTTAATAAATGACATTAAAACTTATGGGAAAATATTTGAAAATATTGTTTGGAAAAATAAATTTTTGTTAATAATTTCAATTAAATAGGAAATGAACTAAGGGTCCGTTTGGTTCGAGAGTTTTGGAGGGGAGGGATGATTTTTAATATGAAGTATTTGGTTCAATTTTTAGAAGGGGAGAGGAGGGGAACAAATTTTATTGCACTGCCAAAATTATCCTTAGATTAATTTAAAATCTCAATATTATCCTTATAACAATATTTATTATTATTAGGTTATATTATTCTTGAAACAACTTTTAATCAAACTCAAAACTTTATGAAAAACGACGTTCATCTATTCCATAATAACTAGCATTTAGACGGTCACTCCGTTGCCTTCTATCCACCATTTTTATTGCGCTAATATTTATAAATTGCGAGCAATTATTTTTATGAATTTTTGATTTTGATTAAAGTTATTTTTGTTATGACAGGTGGCAATGGGAGACTGACATCCATGATGGCTACACTGTGAGCGGAGCGTATCAGATCCTGACTAATCAGATCGCTGGTTCTTTTGATGCTTTGGGAGATCTTGTTTGGCATAAGCAAGTCCCCCTGAAAGTGTCGATTTTGGCTTGGAGATTGTTGCAAGACAGGCTACCTACTAAGACAAATCTTCTCAGGTGCGGCATCCTTTAGCAAGACGCGGCTAAGTGTGTGGCGGGGTATGATCACGATGAAACAGCATCCCATTTGTTCATCCATTGTGATGTATTTAGTTCTTTATTGCAGTATACCAGGCATTGGTTGGGTGTTGTTGGGGTTGATCCTAGTATTCTAAATGACCATTTTACTCAGTTAATTTTTTTTTGATAAGGCCAAGAGAAAGGTGAGGCATCCGGAAGTGGCTGAAGCATCCCAACTAGGTTGGCACCCAACAGACACCCTCTTCCTATGCCGCCTTTCCAATACGTATTTATTAAAAAAAGGGGAAAAATACAAAGAGGGGGGACTAGGCCAATACCCTCGAAGAAAATAAATATATACAGTAACTAGAAACAGAAAATCTAAGGGAATCGATAATTCGGCAGTCCATTTCTGTCCCTGGAAAAATCCTGCCCTAGAGATGGAGGCAACAAGGTGAACCACGTGGTGTCATGCAAATCATGCCCCAAAGCGGCTAGGCCATCAGCACAAGCATTTCCCTCCCGGAAGATGTGCGAGCAAATAATAAACATACCATTGTGAGTACAATTATGCCAATTTTACTCAGTTTATTCATTGCATAAGTCATTCGAAGAAGCGCATATCATTTCTTCAGCTAGTTTGGCTGTTGTGTGTCTGCTTGGTCTGAAATGAGCGAAATAGCAGGCTCTTTAATAACATCTAAACCCCAATTATACAACTTTTAGACAAAGTTAAATTTTATTCCTATTGGTGGCTCAAAGTTAATAATGCCACATTTGTGTACGGTTCTCAGAGTTGGTGGTTGGACCCTATGTTTTGTCTCGGCCTCGACTGACCTTTGTTTCTGTAATTATTGTTGTGACTCTTGGTTTTGTGGAGTGGCCTCTTTAGTACACCTAATGCTAAAGGGGTAACACCCTTGTTGTTAATATATTCCATTTTTTCTTCTTCAATTTTTTGAATTTTGATTAAAATTATAAAGTATAAATATTTTACACTTATATATTGTAACAAACTATATACTAAATATTCCCTAAAAAAAAAAAACTATATACCAAATATAATATAAATTCTCATCTTTTTAAATAACATTAACGATATGACGATGTCCTTGAAGAAGATATATTTTTTTTTAGGAGAAAAAGATAAAAGTTTATATATATTTACAATCGTTGAAAAAAATAAAATAGTTTCCTATTTGAATTGAGAATATTCTTAACTTTTCGACCAAATCCATTTTTGTTCACAAAATTCTTGGACCAGTCTTATATATATATGATTGAACTGACACTCTCTGCCAACCCACGTTCCAAAGCAAAACACACCAAACACTACCGATGTCGACTACATTCTCATCTCTTTCCGATGATCTCCACTCACCGATCTTACCACCATCATCAAAAACTTCCAATGAAACTGAAAAAATCTGCATCGATGAGATGCTTGAGAAATACTGTGGTGAGTTTGGAAAATGGCAGCTGAAACACTTCATTCTAACAAGTCTTGCTTGGGCTTTGGAAGCTTTTCATACTATGGTTATGATTTTTGCTGATAGGGAACCTGATTGGAAGTGTGTTGAAGGTATGGAATGTTCCGCCGGTGGAAGCGTCTGCGATATGGCGTCGTCGTCGTGGCAGTGGATCGCTGGTGAAGGTGCCTCTACGGTGTCTGAATGGAGTTTGATTTGTGGTGATAAGTTTAAAGTTGGACTTGTTCAAGCTCTTTTCTTTGCTGGGTGTATGATTGGTTAGTTCACTCATTTTTCTCTTGTCTTCTACATTTTGTTTTTTTGATTGATTATTATTGTTTTTGATTGGGATAATTGTTTCATTGTTTATTGAAATTAAAAGATAAAATGAGAAACGGGGAGAAAATATTATGAGGCTATCTAAATCTAACCAATTATCTTTAGAGCTGGATATGAATTTTAGACCCGCTATAAGACTAATCATCAAGTTGGGAGCGGTTATGATCATTCTATCTAAGCTCATTCTTTATCTTTAAAAAAAATAAAAACTACGCTTATTCTTTAATTCAAATTTTATTTTTTGTTCAAGATTAATCATTAATTCAATTTAATGTATAAGATATCCTAATATTTTTATATTAATTACTTCAATCATCCTATATTAATTGTGTCACATATAAAATATTTGTTTATTTTATTTATCAAAATATTAATTACATTTATTTTCCAAAGTAGTTATTTTTATTGAATCTATATTTGTTAATTTTTTTATTGAATTTCTTCTTTTCCAATTTCATTTAAGGAAACTTATCCGGTTGTTCTATTTTTTTTAAAAAAATATTATCCAATTATTCTATTAACTACATTAAAAAAAATAGGGAAATGCTAAAGAGTGCCCTTGAGGCATTGGATAAGAGGATAAAAAAAGAAATATTGTATTGGAAAATGGTGAAAAATGATAAATTTAAGAAAAAAAACTTAGGTACAATTCCTTAGGTGCTTTTTCGTATGGTTCTTAACTAAATTTAACTTTTTAACTAGTGCCTAAGGGCATTTATTAGCATAACCCAAAAAATTGTTCTATTAACTATTTATTTTTTGGTTCCATTTATATGACTTTGAGTTGAGTGATTTTCCTAACTTTGTCTTTATCTCTTTTTTAACCAACTTATTCATTCTCATTAAAATAATTTATTTTAATTATTTATTTATCAACTAAATACACTAAAAATTTTATAAAAAAAACACTAAATTCACCAAAGTTATCAAATGTCTGTGTCAGCCAACTATCATATGAAAAAAGTATTGCACGGAGAGACAAATAATTTCATAACTTAGTGATGGTCCACAAACGTAAATTAGCTTTATACCTACATCGAAGGACATTCATCATATATATTGTCGCATAAATTTATTTTACATAAGTACATTTGAAATTGCAAAATTTTCATTAGAGGTCAATGTTAACTAGTGTAAGTGTAAACTAGTTACACTGCATATCTCAATTCTTATAGTTTATCGTAAGGGAGGCTGCATTTAACTCAACCAATAGAGGATTTTCAAGTTTACGTAGACAATGTTTAAAAAAATAGTTGAGGAATAGATATATTTGTAAAAGACAAATGACTTTTTTTTTTTCTTATATAAAAAAGAAGATAATTAGTGTTTGTATAATTAAAGTTTTCAACAACTGTCGTTTGTTGAAGAATGGAAAAAATGTTGAACTTTTTTATTTTATTAAAGAAATCTCGCAATCTTAACTCGAGATTTTGTCCTTATACGGGCTAAAAGTTTATTTTTAAAATTATCAGTAGCTAGCTTTGTTTTTTTATGTAAGAATATCAATAGCTAGTTGTGAATAGTTTATAGACTATCATTAGAATAAATAATGTATTCATAATTTTCTTTAAGGTGAGAACATAGATATAGATAAAGATAAAGAATAAAGAAAAGAAAAAAGATGATGAGCCATGCGACAAGCGTGACTGACATGTACAACTTTGCTATATACCAAAAAAATATACAACTTTTTAATTTCTTAAATAAATTTTCATCTTTTCATTTTAGTTTGAATAAAATACGTAAATTCTTTTTCATTCTCTCCACACAGTCCATTTCTAGAAAATCTTTTCTATATTATATTTTACAAGACATCAAATTTTTGTGATAAGGGACGTGCAACTTGAGGGAAGTACTAAAGTCTAACAAACCTGAAAGAGAAAAGGACCACAGCATACCTTTCACTTTCTCTTTGTCGGCTTTCTAGTTCGATTGATTAATTTCTAGTAATTTAATTAGTTTACCAGTTCCACGGGGTTCTAATTTGGTTCCAAAATTTCCAAGAACTAGTGGACAACAACTTTTGAGGCAAAATAATGTAATTAGATACTAATGATAATGATATTAATACTAATAAAACAGTTGCGTAGGCGATCCATTGTGTATTTCTATATTTCTGTTTGTATATATCCATGAAACTTGTGTGTCGACTAACAATTCATATTAGACATAACGGGGATAAAATGTTACTAGGGGTTTTGTTTTATCTTACTATATACTCTAATGATCATAACGAAGATATTATAAGTTAAACTAAAAATATGCACCATGTACTATATAGTGATTAATGTTTTGGTTTTAGATTGGGATATGCATGTAAAATTCAAACTATAAACTTGCCTCTATACTTATAGTTTTATATTGACGTTAGAAATTGATAATCTATTTTAATTAACTTGTAGATATTATTAAATATGGTTACATGCATGTATTGTTATAAAATATTGTGTACTAAACTTTGTGTTATTTGTTACAAGTTTTATATTTTTGATAGAAAAATGTTAGTGGGTTATATTAGTTTCTAGGGTTGAACTTTGGATTTCCTTCTAGTTGGTACTTTAGTGTCCTTCAGCACACCAATCAATCTGTCTGTTTTGAAATTTTTAAATGTAGTTTGACCAATATTGTAGAAAATATAGGTTGTAGTGGTATCTTGAGGGGATATTATGTGAGAGTGAAGGAATATTTCTTAGGGGAATGGAATCATGCCAATGTATGTTTCACTTTATAGTCTCTATTATCGGTCCAACAAAGAGAAATATCAAGAACAAGTTCATTTTGTACTCTATAACACTTGTTTTTTATTAGGTGAAATTTACGTGATTCACATTATTTTATGTGAGGTCAACTTTTAAAATGTAAAATTTATATGAGTTTTATCCGATAAAACAGTAAGTGTCAGAGAGAGTGTAGATAATAGTCACTATACAATAAATTAGAAGAAAAGTAATGTTAACAACCCTCTCTTTTCAACATTTTCTCAAACACTCACTTACGTTAGCAAAATATACTATATCCTAAGCAATTTGCTACTACATGTTTTTAATTATGT
>Ga0315913_1009786_pt1 | contig 11172 bp, 16 predicted proteins | sample MpolsnodulesMG_FD_207736 | JGI IMG/M metagenome (GOLD analysis project Ga0315913, IMG submission 207736) | Medicago polymorpha root nodule microbial communities from Los Angeles, California, United States - small nodules | ecosystem: Host-associated > Plants > Roots > Nodule | place: USA... | reverse complement strand
GTTATTGGAACATCAATGACCTCAAAAGCTGACTGTAAGATTGATAGAATTAAGAAAATTTGCTTATGTTTTTTTTTAGTATAATTTCCCTTCTCGAGCATGTTCTTCTCTGTTACATTTTATTTAATTCTGAAAAGTATAGACAGTTGTTTTGATGTTTTTCCCTTTCAATAAGGGGTTTTCTTCCCTTAACTGCTTTCTTATTGCAAGAGAGAGAATGCTTTGGCTTTATCTTCTTTCAATGTTTTATAATACAGGTCAATGAAGATCAAAAACTTTTGAGAGAAAAGGTGATGCACCTGAGTGGAGATGCTGGGATTGAGCGCATGGAAAGTGCTCTATCTGAAACAAGATCTAGATCCTTAAGAGTAAAGGATAGCGGAAGCCCAATGGGGTTTCCAATGACTCAATACCTGACTCCAAGCCCAACTCCACTTTCTACCGTTGCAAGCCCAAGCGAAAGAAATATTTCAAATAAGAGCAATAAGACAAGCCGAGTGGTTCGCTCCCTTTTTAAGGAGAGCGACACTTCCCCCATAGAGTCAAGCTTCTCTTCGCCTATTACCAGTTCAAATACTCAGCTCAGTACTACTTCTGAAAAGTTGGTAGCACCAAACGAGGTTCTTGTAAATGAATTTCTCCATGAGCATCACCGTAGTTTTGCCGATGGCTTTGATGTCTCTGATCACATTCAAAACAGCGTTGAGGTAAGAGGATTCTGCCCTGAAAGCCTTTGATGTTATATTATCCCCCGTCTAAGAATTTTTTTAATACAGTCAATCGTTTTGAATTTGAATTCTCATCAACTCCTAATCTGGCAGGGTAAAATCAAACAGACAATGGAGAAGGCCTTTTGGGATAGTGTTATGGAATCTGTTAAGCAGGATCAGCCCAACTATGACCAGATTATTCAACTCATGGAAGAGGTTAGGGGTGAAATTTGTGAGATGGCTCCAATTAGCTGGAAGGATGATATTATTGCAGCCATTGATTTAGATATTCTGTCTCAGGTAGCAGTTATATTCTTTTCACGAGTCTGTTAGACGCATCATTGAAATACCTAACTATAATTTCTATTTTTCTGATTTTATCTCTCTTTTTGAAATACCTAACTATAATTTCTATTTTTCTGATTTTATCTCTCTTTTTGTGTATCTAAAGGTGCTTAAATCAGGTCAACTGGATGTCGATTATCTTGGAAAAATTCTTGACTTTTCACTAGTCAGTTTGCAGAAGCTTTCTGCTCCAGCTAATGAGGAGATAATAAAGGCCAAACACAAGGCATTACTATGCGAGTTGAGTGAAATATGCCAATCTAGAGATGAATCAAACAATGCATGTGTTGTAGCCTTGGTTAAGGGTTTGCAGTTTGTCCTTGAACAGATTCAGGTGTGTCTGCTTACCATTCCTTTATTTTTGTTCTCTTCAATTGATTTTATCTCCAATTAAAATTTATTTAATCAATATGTTCATGTTTTTTCCCTTTCACTTGTTTATAACTTATTTATTACGCATGGGTTATGCTTTTGAATACCAATGCTTTCATATATAGCTGCTAGATGCATTACATATATTTAGGATTGGGGTAGCCACAAAATAGGTGCACTGTTCACACTGTAACCTTAATGAGTAAACCGCACCTATTACTGCCTATATTTGTTTTATTCTGGTTGTATGTTATGTGACATGATGAATTCTTTTGACAGATTCTTAAGAAAGAGATAAGCAAAGCACGCATAAGATTAATGGAGCCTTTGCTTAAGGGACCTGCTGGTCTGGACTACCTTAGGAACGCCTTTGCAAACAAATATGGATCTCCATCTGATGCTAGTACCTCTCTGCCTTCAACCCTCAGATGGCTTTCATCTATTTGGAATTTTAAAGACCAGGAATGGGTAGAACATGTGAATTCCTCCTTAGCATTGGCTGATAATTCACCCCAAGGGCTTCCTTCAACTACTCTCAGAACTGGGGGAAATATTATGCTCAAAAGTACTGGCAGTCCAGTGGTCTTTTCTCCTGATGGTTCAAATACTGAAGGTTCTCTATATTGACAAAACTTAACTTTATAGATGAATTCAGTTTTCTGTTACATACTTTGAAGCAGACACTAATTTTGGTGCCTGACTGTACTTTATTTGACCAGGTGATCAGCAACCAGAATGCAAAGGAGAACCAATTGATCTCGTTGTGAGGCTTGGTTTGCTGAAGTTAGTAAGTGGAATATCTGGTCTGACACAAGATGATCTACCAGAAACTTTATCTCTTAACTTCTCCAGACTGAGGTCTCTCCAGGCTCAAATTCAGAAGATTATTGTGATATCCACGAGGTAAATAGCATGATTATTTGTGTCAAGGCACTGTCGTTTACTGATTTTGTTTTTCTCTCTTCTGGCGATGGTACTTAATTAGAAATTATGGGAATTGCAGCGTTCTTATTTGCCGTCAGATTATTATGAGTGAAAAGGCAGTAGCAAGCTCTGCAGATATGGAAAATGCAGTGTCCAAGTGTGCAGAACAACTTTTGGAGCTCTTAAACCGTGTTGAAGATGCTGATATTGAAGACATTGTAGGAGTAATTTGCAATCTGCCATCAGTTGACGGTGAAGATGCAGGGAAGGTTCAGTCACGAAAGGCAGTTGCTGCCAGAATGTTAGGAAAGAGCTTACAAGCTGGGGATGCTGTGTTTGAGAGGGTGTTCAATGCTGTCTATTCAGCTTTGCGTGGAGTTGTGCTTGGGGGAAGTGGGGCCCGTGGGAGGAAATTAGCTGAAATGGCACTGCTGAAAGTTGGGGCTGGTGCTCTGACTGAAAGGGTAGTGGAAGCTGCTCGTGTTTTGATTGTGGCAGCCACTATATCAGTTGGTGTTCACGGGCCATGGTATAAATATTTGACTGATAACATATGAACATAATAAATTTGTAAAGTACATGAATAAAATATTACACACATATCTGTACATAGGAGTGTGTAAAGTTGTAAGCTGTTCATCTTAGGTTCCTGTAAAGTTTAGTGATATGATTGTGTCTTTAGCAGAATGCTTTTGATGTAATGAACAAAAAATATGTAAATGGATAGTTGAAGTTGTTTAAATTACTAATATATGATCTTTTCATACAAAACAATGCTTACCATTCTATTATGCACGCAAATACAATGTATGCTTGTATTTCAATCAATCTATCATAAATATCATTTTGGGACTACTTTTGCACAAACTTAGTTTTTTTTAATGATTTTTTCCTCATTATCCAACGGTTGATAATGAGCAGAGAAATTATCAAAGTTTAGTTGGTGGAACACCTAAAGTATTTTACACATTGACCAAGTGTCATGAACAGTAACATTAATTGTTAGTGTTATTTGAACAACCAAATGAGACAACTTATCTCAGAACTTCTTTTTTTCTCTCTTTTCATTGGTCAAAAACAATGGAGAGAGAAAAAGGAAGAGAGATAATAAGAGTATAATGTGAGTATGAGAAAGAAAGTTGTCAAAATGTTGTTAAAAACTGATTGTACAAATATCATTTCTCTTACTGTAGTACTGTCATGAACATTAACTGTGATAATAATAGTAAATACACTTTACAAAATCTTCTATAAATACTTCACTTTCATTCATAATTTTCACATCATTCTCAAAATATTTATTACTATTTTCAAATTGACTAAATGTTTCATCACTCTACTAGTCTTTGTTTTGTCCCTTATTAATAACAATATTGAAGAATTAGGAATAGGTACGCAGGAATAATTATATTTAGCGTTTTTCCATTATTAAGTTTAACTTGGATTAGTGCCATTTGTTTTGATAGAGACATAGATTAAAATATTGTCATAGTTTTTGTAATTGTTGTTGAAAGCCCTCTCTCCATGTTAATGTCATTTTCACAGGGATGAGAGATATTTTAACCAGCTAGTTGATGAAATTATTTCTATTGACCATGCCATAAGAGCTAGGGTTGAAAAAGCTGAGCTTTTTATATTTCCTTCTACAATGCTCCCAAGAAAATTCAAGAGTGAGTTACATTACATTTGCATATATTACTTTTATTGTTTGTTAATTGTGTATAAGTTTTTGATTTAATCATTTTGCAGGGTTTCAATCAAAGTATTACTTGTGGGGAGTATATAGAGTAAATCAAGTACCACCCAAGATACATGATGCTGGTTCAAGAAATGAATAGTCTTAATGCATAGTACTAACGTGCATCTAACCACAGTTTATGGATGACATTTCGTTGATTGTCATGATAGTTGTCTTGAAGTTATGTTTAAAGAGATTATAATTAACCTTTGAATTATGTCTAATAGATTCTAGTGGTAATATTGTTCAAGTTAACCTGCTCACTAGCAAGAACCTAATTTACCCTGCACACTAGACTAATTCAATGTTTGGCCAAGAGATAAGTTTAGTTAAATAAAATACTCAAATAATTACACACTATATCAAGAATAATAGCATAATTGAAATGTCCAATTAATCAAGACAACCTACTATATACATTATCACCAAATTAAAATTGTACATTTTCAATAGCATCAATAGCACTAATTGCCAGAAGTAAATTGGAAAGAAAAATATCTTTAGCTATACTATTTCGTAACCATCCAGTTATCCACAGTTTTTCTCATACATCTGCTTTTGTTATTTTTCTTCCAATGCAATGCCTTGTCGGAACAAAACTCTAACCTTAAGCTACTGGAAGGCTGATCCAAGAAAAGCCCGATCACAACATTCATATCCTGAAGGACCTAATACAATACTAAGATAATCGACATACACCATATCATGATGCTGTCCATTGAGGTAGTACTCTTCCTGCAGCATTTGTACCAGTTACTTTATCTAATACGACATTGTCAATATCGATACAGTCTAGGTCCTCGTCAAGGCATCCATGGTAATAGTCTTCCTCTTCTGATTCATATATCTCAGCCTTTTTAATTTGTCTCTTTACCGTCCTTTTCTTGGAGCGACCAGTACTTTTGATTAAGGCATCATCATCCTCACCATTTGAATCTGGCGTTCTATTTGCTTCTCGTCTTCTTTTGGCTGAATCCACACTGCCTTTGCTGCCGCTGCTGTTTTTATCCGTATTGTAGTATTCATTTATGGTTTTCGCAATGGTCTCCAGTAACCGATCCCCATACTTGCTTACTTTAGTCCTGCAGTATACCAAAAAGTCAATGAAAGTTGGTTCAGTCACAAGGACACTGCAGTATTCCTAGAACGAACTTACTTGCTAATGCCATTGATATCAAGAAGTTCTTCCTTTGTTCTCGGTAATTTCTTGCTTATCTGCTGCAACGTAGCATTGCTAAATAGAAACAACTTATCAGATGCTTTTAAAGGGGGGTTAAAAGTTAACTTGATTCTTGCATAAGAATAAAATGAATATAATAATAACTTACCCAAATATGTGGTGAGCCATAACACCCTCTCCAGCTTCTCTACAAAGAGTTGTCCTCAACATCCGCAGAGCAGTGTACAACTTAGCTGATAGATCCTGTAATAGATTTTTCTTAAGTATAATAATTCAAAGTTAGAAATTTCAACACAACTGAAGAAAAAAAACATCATATACCAAGTCTATTTCAGTTTCAGGTTGGTCAGGAATGTCAATGGGAAGATTCAGCTTCGCAGATGCCAGAGAACCTTTGGCTGAAATTGAATCAAATTTGCCAGGCTTTGAAGCTTTCACAGAAGACGGGAATCTGCAAAAGTTAAAGATGCCACTGAGTAGAATAAGAATAGATAAAAACATGCATGCAATGCTAACTTGATGCCATAGAAGGCTGAAACGAAAATTCAGGTGAAACCGAGGTCAAGTTAAATATATCTGAGGCTTACAGCATCAACATCCTAACTCTAGCATGATATCATATTTCCATAAGCCCTCACAAACAAAAGAAGAAAAAAAACTTTCATGTAAAATTGTTTAACCAATGAGCATTGGCACCCTGATTCACAAATTTAAGCATGAAATAGCTTGATAGGAAGGGCAAACCTCAATATAATTCTTTGCCCACCAAACAACATGTTACGGACCTTCTGCTCATTTACCTGAAAACAAGTTAAAGCAATAGACAGCTCACAGTTACTGGAATATAATTGTGGAGAGTAACTAATATAAGCTATATCACACATTTAAAGCACGATAAGAAAAACACATTATATTTTTGGAATAAAATTGCACCATACAAACATATTAAAGTAGACTGGGTCTTTGATACCTTCAACACTGATGATACAGATCCATAAAAATCACTTTTCTTTACCACTTCCGCAATAAAGTCCTCAACAACAAGATGATGCAATATACGGGAAGCCTCGCCCTTTGCTAGATGCTTCCCAGCACCATGAAGCCGCACAGTCTCATGCCGGTGTTTCTTGACCTAATTTTGATGTTAAAAATACAAGATTAAAGAATATAAATAAGGCTTTTAGCTAAAGAAAAAATAGTGACGAGTGAAAAAAAATAACAAATAAAATAAGATAATGCTTGTTGACATACCATCTGGCTTAAGGAACCACGATACACCTCTAATATGTGAGATGCTGAGACCTTCTGTCCCGTTAGCTTAACTAGTTCAACCTAAACAGATGACAGTCAAAAAAGTACTTAAGAACAAGTGGATTCAAATACTACAAACTAATGAAATTTCATGAAGTAGAGGAATGAGAACAATATATGGATATAATCTGATTCCAAACCAATTGTTTCGCAATTTCGGTGACATCCTTCTCAACGAAACTTGTGACCTTCACGCAATTATCACATGTTTTATGACAGTTTGAAGAATCAAACTTCTCCCCAAAATGAACTAGCTGAATAAGGCGCCGACAATCAACATCATTTTCACAATAACTGACCTGAGCAAGTTCAAGGTGAATATTTAGTAATTTATATTGTTGTGTGTGTGTGTGTAATGTAGTATTTCAAAGCGCTTAAAAAGATATAGTACCATGCGCAAAAGGTTTTCAGTGTTTGTTTCCAGTAATCTTCCTGAATTTGTCGCATTAAAACGACTGTATCCAGATGTCATGTTACTTTGCTCTACTGCTCCTACGCTTAACATATGCTTAACTCGAATCTGTAAACGTGAGATACAACTAGATATAAGAAATAAAAGAAAGGAGAATAGGATCTCAGTCGTGCCTTGTTTCATATGATGCTGGTAAGTGATAAGATTTCTATCTTAGTTTCCAAAAAAACAAATTCATATTCAAGTAGTAGTGTCGTAATCAATACTAACATAGTCACTGTAGCTATAATATAATACACAGGATGAACGTTGACCATCTCTACCAGCCCGTCCACATTCCTGAAAGGAAAATCATAAAAGTACATGTAAGCCAAAAGAATCAAAATCCATGCCTAAATACATACTTTGAAGATCTATAAGCACCTGATGATACCCTTCAACAGATTTTGGAAGGGAATGATGGATTACAAAGCGGACATCAGGTTTGTTAATCCCTGAAACATTAATTTTAAATATGATTTCATTCAATTTATCAATGCAAAAAGAAGTTTCAAAGATACAAACATACCCATTCCAAATGCCACGGTAGCACAAATTATATTGATCTCATCTTTGCTCCACTGCCTTTGAACATGAGCACGTTGATCAGGATCCATGCTCCCATGATAAAATGCACATTTATGCCCACATTCCTAAACAATGAATTCACAAGCCACACAATTAGATGCCACCTTCACATTTACATAAGACTAAGAGTGCAGGAGGTCACGAGAGTGCAGTCATGGTTTATCAGATCTCATATCAGATAGAGACAATAAAACACAAACAACAAAGAATGATAAAAAGGGGAAGATAAAGAAAGATAAGCTTGAACACAAGAAAATCAGACAGTTCATCACAAGAAAATACCAACCTGTAATTTTTCAGCGACCTTTTCACAGTCCATTCGTGAAAGACAGTAGATGATGCCGCATTCATCAAAATGATTTTCCCTGATAAATTTATCAATATCCTCCAAACACTTTTTGGTCTTGGGGACAACAGAATACCTGCAATGTTCAAATCAGACATGATTCATCCATTCAAACTATATTTATAAGAAGTTGGTACTTGTTTAACACACCATAAATTTGGGCGATTAAAACTTTGCCGAAAAACAACACAGTTAACAAGACCAAGTGCTTGCACAACATCTTCTTTTACACTAGCTGTTGCTGTAGCTGTTAAAGCTAAAACAGGAGTATTTGGGAATTTCTGTTTCAAAACACCAAGTCCCTGGGAGAATTAAAGAATCTATTAAAGTTCAAACAATATATCACAGGATCTTCTGCAAACAAATATATATCACATGAAATTGAATCGAGTTGGAAGGGATAAAAGCTCCAACCTGATAATCTGGTCTAAAATCATGCCCCCATTGGCTCACACAGTGAGCCTCATCAATTACAATCCTTGAAAGCAACTCACGACCATGTAAACTCTCCAATTGTCGCAAAAGAACGTCACTTCTGCAGTAAATATACAAAACAAAGGCGTTATGAAATGAAAAATATTGTTCTTGAGTGAAAATGTATGTATGCCAAGACAAATATGTTTCAAAGAATAAGCAGCTATCAACAATGGCACTCACCTGGCAACCTTTTCAGGAGTCACATATAACAACTTGTATTTGCAGTAATCAGAATTAAGTTCTCTAAGGATCTCCTGCTGTTCAGCCCATTCCAAATTTGCACTTAAGTAAGCAGCAGGTATATTTGCCTATTGGCAAACCAGAGGGAGCAATAAGCACACGTCTATGAGAAAAACACATGAAGAATGAAAGCATATAACTTGAAAATTACTAATACCTGCAATAGGTGCATTATTTGATCTTGAATAAGGGACACAAGGGGAGAAATTACTAATGTTATGCCAGGATTAATAAGAGCTGGTAGCTGTATCACAAGAGAGTCCAAAAGTCCCAGCATTAAAATTGGTAAAGTTGTATATAGTCCAGTTGTGAATGAGAAAGGAAGAAGGCCATAACTCAAGACCTCTCGAAAAATATAAATTACCTGATAGGTCAGGCTTTTTCCTCCACCAGTGGGCATCAAAACAAAAACATCACACCCACTCATTGTGGCATTAATGACCTCTCTTTGATTGGGGCGAAAAGAGTGATTTCCAAATACTTTCTTATTATTAACCTAAAAGCAACAAAAGAAAAATTAAATATAACAATGATGAATTGTATACACTGGAAACTGGAAATAATTCAGTTTAAATACCTCTAACTCTTTAGTCCAAGAAAAGTCTCGGCTGCTCCACCGTTTATCTCCAGAACCTTCAATGTAATTAACTTCAATAATCTTTGGGATGAATGGTTCCCTCTCTACTGGACCTGATGGCATGCCGCATGAAGACTGGTATGATGTCCCATATGTACCATTATCCATATAAACCTGGTCGTCGTATCTATTTAGTCCACTACTGATGAAAGGTCGTTGGGGTGTTTCATACACAAAAGACGTAGATGGTGCCATGGATGTAACAAAATTCGACTTTTGTCTTTCTTCTTCAAGGTTACTGGAATGAATATATTTTTCGAGTTGTTGAATTTGGTTATTCAGCTGTGACCTAGCATTAGCAACAAATTTTACTTTCAACCCAAATGCTATTCAGTTTAAAATGGATATGCTGCAGCAATTTTTTTCCCAAGTATAATAATGAAGCATAAAAAAAATGTAACTATGATGGAGGTATATAAAGATGAAAACGTCACGGGGGAAATAATTCCAACTTCCAAGGTAAAGGCACACCTGTCCTGGCGAAGCTTTGCTATCTGCACAGAACTGAGATTTTCAACATTGTCAATCAGTTCATTAGAGATAGCAATAAGATTATCCTTGAATTCCTGCAAATGACTTGCTGCTTCAGGGCAAATCCCTAACTGCATCCAGTTTTAAAATTAGGCATATCAATCCAACAAATGAGCAAGGCAACTCATGACACAACAAAACATGTCCAATCAATACCTTGTAGCCGTGGATGCAATCCAAGCACAGCTCTGGTGGCAGAAAAGTATCCCCTTGTCCGGCAAAATTATCCTTATCTGCCGTTGGAGTAAAAGGAGGAAACTTGGACATTGGAGGTTGAGGAGTGCAAGTGGACTGGTATTTCTCAACAATTTGGTCAAGATGGTCAAGATCAATGCTCTAAACGACAGTCGACACATGACATTAATGAAGAGAGACATCAGTATCTATATGGCTTAAGACTTAAGATAAACTTGAGTAATGGATTCGGAAAAAATAAATAAAAGGAAAAGAGAACCGCACGAACAAGCAGGAATAAAAAGACAAAATTACAGAATGAACAGAATTGTCAAAATTGCTTAACAGTTTCAATTTCACAAAAGAGTTGGGCAGCCTACAATGCCTTCTAGCTGAATTACTCAATGTCAATTTATCAGCGAAGTCATAAATTTGAACTATCTTTATTAAAATTCCAAATCAAGTCAACTAAAAATTTTGTAAGCCGGCTGTGTACAATACACCAAATGGTGGGACCCCTTCCCGAACCCTGCGTATGCGGGAGCTTTAGTGCACCGGGTTGCCCTTTTTTTGATGTTATAGTTGGTTGGTTTGGCCACATGAAAAACAAGAATGTTTTTAACACAAAAACTTCATACTACCGGGCATCTAATTTGCTTTCCATGCAAGAAAGGTCCAAATAAATTTGACTCAGGCAGATCACACTAAATTACCTCAAGTATGTCATCGTCGTCAATATTAATAGTATCAGCTACGCATTTTGTAGACTCGTTGGTTTGGCTCGTGTACTTTGTGTGATTGTTCACTGAACTATCTACAACCCGAGAAGTATGATTAATGACAGTTGGAGCTGCGGCGAAACCAGGATGGTTAAGCTTGTGATTCTCATAGCTTCCTTGGAAGGAAGTTGTTGTCCTGTTTTCATGAAACTGAGGAGTGACTTTAACAGATTTTCCAATTGGGACATAACTCCTGCTGGATAACTGAAGCCTTGAAAGAGCAGACCAGGCCTGTTGGAAATTGTTTCAACAGAAGTCAATGCCAGACAATAGAAGCTTAAAACAAGAAAATTTAGCATTGAGTTAAGCAATTCAGACTCGAAAGATAGTCCAATAAATGTCAAGTTCAACTTGAGTAATGTGATTATA
>Ga0315913_1009785_pt1 | contig 11174 bp, 8 predicted proteins | sample MpolsnodulesMG_FD_207736 | JGI IMG/M metagenome (GOLD analysis project Ga0315913, IMG submission 207736) | Medicago polymorpha root nodule microbial communities from Los Angeles, California, United States - small nodules | ecosystem: Host-associated > Plants > Roots > Nodule | place: USA... | reverse complement strand
GGGGCTAATTGGTGATTTACTCGGTTTCTTTAAACTTTAATTGATTTTTTTATATTATAGGGTGAGGCGGAGGAAACTGTATCGAATTTTGTTAGAGAATGTGGAGCTTCACTTTTGGTGACAGATATGTCACCTTTAAGAGAAGTGAAGAAATGCAAAGCTGAGATTTGTGAGAGAGTTAGTGATTTGGTTACTGTTCATGAAGTTGATGCTCACAATGTTGTGCCTCTTTGGGCTGCTTCTGAGAAGTTGGAGTATAGTGCTAGAACAATAAGGGGAAAGATAAACAAAAAGCTTTCTGATTATCTTGTTGATTTTCCTGATGTCGAACCACCAACTACAAAATGGGTCATCACTAAGGATCATGTCATAGACTGGGATGATATCATTGCGCAAGTGTTAAGGTTTGAGACTTTGAGTTTTATTATGTGCTTAATCATGTCTTATGTAGCACCGACAGATATGGTTACGTTCAATCACTAATATTTCTTAAATTATTACAACTGTCTTATTATTAGCCATGTCTAATGTTGGTGTTAGTGCGAAGATTAACATGGTTTTATTTGTTGATGTCATTGTTATTGTATTTTTTTCTTTCCTAAATTAGGAGTGGAGCTGAGGTTCCTGAAGTGGATTGGTGTGAGCCTGGAGAAATTGCTGCAATGGAGGTATTGATGGGAAGTAAAAATGGATTCTTGACTACAAGGTTGAGAAATTATTCCACAGACCGCAATAACCCTTGTAAACCAACTGCACTTTCTGGTTTATCTCCCTATTTGCATTTTGGACAGATATCTGCTCAAAGATGTGCTTTAGAAGCTCGTAAGCTACGAGCTTCTTATCCTCAGGTTTGTTTTACTATGCTGTTTATGTTGCTTCATTTTGTTTTTCCTAAAAAATGGTGATTAAAGATCTTATATTGGACTTAACTTTTTCTGTTTTTCAATGTTGGTGTAAAGGCTGTTGATACTTTCTTAGAGGAGTTGATTGTGCGGAGAGAACTTGCTGATAACTTTTGCTACTATCAGCCTCATTATGATTCATTACAAGGAGCATGGGAGTGGGCTCGTAAAACCTTACTTGACCACGCCTCTGATAAGCGACCACATGTTTATACGTGAGTCACATTATTTAGTTTTCTAGCTCTAAGGTTTACCTGTAAACTCATGTGATTTTCGTTCTTACAGAAGGGAGCAATTGGAGAAGGCAAAAACTGCTGATCCTGTAAGCTAATCTTTCATGGATAATAATAATAATTTCCCATATTAAAACTACATGCCCCTATATTAATGCCTTTCATTTTCGGGGCAAATACCAGCTTTGGAATGCTTCTCAATTGGAGATGGTTCACTATGGGAAAATGCACGGTTTTATGCGGTAAGTAACTTCATAATTTATTGCCTCCTTTTTGTTGGCCATTCTAATTGTAAGTTTATTACATCGTCATGTCATTATGCAATAACAAGTATTCATCAAAACAGTTCATTTCCCCTTACAGTTTTACTTGGTCTTCATAGAATCTCTTTCTCTATTGGTTGCATCTTATAATTATGTTTTCTTAATTAGAAGTTTTCTTATACAGAATGTATTGGGCGAAGAAGATACTTGAATGGACAAAAGGACCTGAAGAAGCACTTGAGATATGTATATATTTAAATGATAAGGTATATACTAACCATTAGTCAACATTGTAGAGAACTAGAGAAGCAATCTAATTACAAACGCAGCTTTCATGAGATGAAGGAATTTTTTTTATAAATGACTACAATTTCACCTGACTGCAGTATGAAATGGATGGGAGGGATCCAAGTGGTTATAATGGCTGCATGTGGTCTATATGTGGGGTACATGATCAGGTTCGCCTGCTTTGTTCTTGTTTGGTACACAGTTTAATTTGAATGTTGAGGAATTTCTGACTCCTGTTGGCTATATATAAAAAATGAATGTTAGTTTTTGGTGCGAAGTGCTTTTGGTACCTCTAGATAGGCTGTGGTAGTTCCATTTTATATGGAACTGATTTGTGTTTTCCTTCTAATTTCATTAGAACCTAATGAATTGTAAAAGTGTTGCAGGAGATTGTATAAAAATCAAGTAGAACTAGAAGTGTAAATTTTCTTCAAGTTTTCTTAGTTTTTGGTATTTGTGTTTCTATTCATTTCAGGGGTGGCGAGAGCGTCCCATTTTTGGGAAAATTCGATACATGAATTACGAAGGTTGCAAAAGAAAATTTGATGTTGACAAATACATTGCATACGTTAATAAAATAGTTGGTGAGCTCAGGAAGAGAAAAGCGGAAAATTTGCTGTCTGAGAAGGAGAAAGTACTCCGTTGTAGTAATCCAGAGGATTGAAGAACAAGTACTTCTTGTTTTCTAGACATCTTTTTTGCTTAGGCATAATAGCCTGGTAATTTGCCATTGTCTGGCTGATGATATTTGAAGTAGGAATAGGTTTATGTTGAGTACAATGTTTTGCATCACTTGCACTAATCTTCTTTGTTTAGGTATAGTATCCTGGTAATATGTAATTGTTTGGCTGATGATACTTGAAGTAGGAATAGGTCTATGTTGAGGACAATGTTTTGCATCAGTTGCACACCTTACAGTTCAAGGACGGAACTGAGATTGCTTGTAGTGCTCCAACTCGAAAGAGTTGGTCTCGTTGACATTAAAAAGAGGATACACAACTGTTTGAGTGTTTGTTTATTTTCATGACAGAAGCAATCAAACTATTAGGAAATGTTTTTTTTACATATATGATCGCAAAGTTTTTCTTTGTTGGGAAGCTCTGACTATTCTATAATGTAGAGAGTCTAAATAAGTTTTCGTGGGAAGTTATGCTTTTATTGCATCAACTAGAGATATGCTTAACTTTTCAATGATTAATCTTTGTTTAGAAACGTTATACAATATCTTTAAGACACTTTTTTTTTTATGATACTAATGGTAAATGTGTTTAGAAAAAATTAGGGGTGTCATACCCTCCACCTGGAGAAGATCCACCCTAGTTTGGGATAGTGGTCTCTTACAATACTCTTTTCAATACAATTTTGGGTTCCGCATTTTGCTGTGAGATTGTAGAAGTTAAGGGGCATGGCAAAATAATCAATTTGCAGTATACTCCTATACTTTAATCGATACATGTTTTAAATTGGTACAATGTTATATGCAGTCTTTATTCAAATCAAAATATGTAAAAATCAATTGGTAAAAGGCATAGCAACGAAGTATTAGCTTCACTATTTCAATTTTCGGATCCAAGCGTGTATGTTAATTCATGGAAAACTAAATAAATTATTCTGGTTAGTAATCAATGAAGATTTCCTAGTTCATGCAGAATATGTCATCAAGTGACTGGGTGGAACCAGCCACAAGGAGTTGAATATCCAAATTATCTGCAACAATGGAATGATTTATCTATATAATTACAACAAATATTTTACACGTAAGCAGAAGCTCATCTTCGACTACTGTAACATCATATCTGGATATCATCTAATGTAAGTTCATGTGTTGTTAGCATCTTCAATTTCTGCATAACAAGAAAAATAGCATGCAATTATGGTTTTGTCAAAATGGCTATTACAATTAAGGCACACATTCGGCACAGAAAAAGGTAGAAAATTCAATACCGTGATAAATTGTGCAGGATCATCAAGACTCGATGAACCTAGAATAATTTCCCTATTCAGCTTTCTAGTAAGCTTGTGGCAAGCCCTTAGCTGAAGATTAAAGCATCATATAAGACCAAATGATAAGAAAACAAGAAGACAGAATTCACAAATCCCAATTTATTGAAAAATTATTCAAACCTCTGATCGGGTTGCGCCACCGACAATGAATACAAATAGTCGTTGGCCCATCTTCTTGAAATCACTAGAAGCATGCCTAAGCACCGAATCACTGCGTGCCGACAAGATAATATAAAAATTTGTTTGCAACTAAGGGAGAGTATTCAAACAGAGTTCAAAGATGAAGTAAAAAAACCTTAAAAAATAGCATGCATTCAATCATATATCTCACCAAGTAGATATCAATAGAACTACATGCGGAAATAATGTTAACAAAGTGACATCATGATAACAAATCTCATCACAAACAAATAGATAATACAGTTCACTACAAAATATCAGGGTCTGACTCAAGGTATATCTATATCCAAAGTAAATTCAAAGATAGAGCCATTCTAACTTCAATTAAATTTATAATCTTAATTGAATTTTGAACTGTATCTTATTAGCCAAGCTTAATAGAACAGAAAAAGATAGCTGAGACCCATGACAAGATGAGGAACCTATTTAACACGAAGAAAATTCCTACCCTTGAAATTACTTTCTACTAGTTAATTAGCATCTTCCTTTCAGATTAACTTTTGCTCTAAGAGAATATTAACCACTAAAGATACTTTATTTTGGTCTAAAACAAAGCCGTCGCTTGCTTGGTCGTGGGAAGTGATCTATATAATAAACTTGTGCAACACTGCAGGTCTACTCCACTCGTAATGAAGGGTAATATTAAGCATGCAAGTATAGTGAAAGAAAAAACTGATCCCATCAGAAGCAATTGTTAGATTACTGATTTTTATTTGTTTTTGCTCCATGGAATAATCTAATCAGTAACTAGGAAATCTTCCAAGAGTTTGACAGGACAGTAAAATACAAGATTGATCAAACAAACAACAACCAAGCCTTATGCCACTAAGTGGGATCGGCTACATGAATCAAAGGACGCCATAGTGTTCCATCAAAAACCATGTCTTTCTCCAATTCATTAATCTCTAGACCTTTCATGGAATAAACTTCTGGGAATTGAACCCCAGACAATGAAGCACACGTTTCTAAATAGTGGGACGCTTGTCCAGCCACTAAACCATTGAAACAATTGATAACAAGAATGATCTAACAAATAAAATATCAATGCAAAAGTTTTGTTAGATTACTGATTACTACCAAGGATTACAAAAAAAATTACCTTGAGTACCCATCATCAGAGCCTCGCGGTTTTGCCCAACTTGGTGTACGTCTTGATCTCATTGAATGAGGATTTTGATGTAAAGTGCCAGCAAAAGGTGAGCTGTGGAATGTTGCACTTGGATCATTCAAACATGGATAATCCTCCTTAGACAGTTGATTTCTTGTGAGTTTTTCAATGAGTTCCTGAATATTCATCCACTCATCACATATGGGGCTATATAACTTTTGAGGCTAAATATGCAATCATAAATATATTCTTATTAAAAACTTGAAATTATTCATCATATGGAAAAACGGGGTTGGCCTTTATTTGCCTAATAACATATTTTCAACGAGAATCATAGTTGTTGAATCTCTATGCTAAATAAAGCTATCCTCTTGGTGAAATTTCATAAGTGGATACATATTTTGTGTGGGAAAATCATATCAAGTATTAATTAACATAATCTGTACCTCTATTATGGGATAAAAGCGTGATAGTTGCCATTTTTCTTCTTCCCCGGGACGTTCTATCCTTGCAGCACGCTTCTTTTTACTAGAAATTACCTTTACCTTCTGGATATCAAACTTAAGACCGAAAGCACCAGTCAAACGTTTTTTGGTATCTGGTTGTCCCCCAAGCATTCTCAAGTTATTCACAATAGTCATATCCTCATCTGTTAACCGTGCTACCTGAAAAGTACTTGAAACGTAAAAATTCGATAACATCATTACAGGTGATGGGAATAATAGAAAGATATTATTCTTCAAAATGAACAGAAAGGGAAAATTAAGTCTGCACCCAGCAAGACAGAAATCACACCTTCATCAAATTCAGACCCTTTTCTCCGTCAAATTTCTCAGGATAAACAGCTGCAAGAATCATTAACAAGCGCAGTTTATTTTCACGGGCTGTGTCCTGCGTAAAAGCGGGCACATGTATGAAATTTAATATATGAAACAGTGCAAAGCTAGCATGTCTGATTCTGCAAATTGTGTGTTCACTAAAAAGTTTTCTCATTTTAACATGTACATTGACTAGGTGTTAAAGAACTTTGTTTCCTTTCCCACATTAAAAATATCTTACTTCTTTCATAGTCAAAAATTTTATCACATCTTTCATTGTTGCATCTCCAAAAACAAGATCTTGCTCCACCTGGCCCAGTTCCCGCAGTCCTGACTCCCTAATGATACTGTTAATTTTTCCTGCAAGCTGGATCAAGAAGACCATCATTTATAAAGCTATGTAAATTCACACCCATGATTTTGATTAAAAAGCAAGATGGTAAGAAGGGAAATTGCCCAGAGGTAATAAAAGATGTGGCATTACCATATTACAGTAAGATAGTACATGTATTTATGCAGACCATATCGTGTTATCAATTTAAGAAGATAAAATTAGTTGTATCAGGATAGCATTACAACAAAACTAACCTCTACATGGAGGGAGAGTTTGTCAATTTGTTCGCTGTATTGTGGAAGTGCTTGAACCATCTTCTGTAAGTCCCTTGTTGACATTTCACTGCTACTTCTGTAAATACAAAACAAATTGATAGTTTAAGTGAAGCTTATTATGATCTAGATAACTAGATAAATAAATACATAAATATTTCCATCAAACTACAAATTGAAGCTTCCTTAAATTATGAAAAGGCCAAATATTCACAACATATATAGTTTGAATATGCTGAAATTATTATGGGTTTTAAAAAAATGAACGAAGAATAAGAGCTTGGATATTATTGATAATAACTTGATAGTAAATACATAGTAACTTGATACAAAAGACTAAACACTAATTTGTAATTATAGGGATACATAGACTTAATCTTAAATAAATAGAGAAATCAGGAAACAAATAAATAATCATAGTAATAATAAGTAATATAAAAATTAATCCTAAGAGATAATCTAAAACACTCTAAGATTATAAACTAATTTCAAGAAATAAACTACGATACTAAGATTTTTTTTTGGTAAGAACTACGATACTAAGATAATATTGAAGATATTATAAGATACTTTATTATATTATATTCTAACAAAACAGGATTCAAATTGTCCAATGGAACAAATATCGATACTTCGCCATCTATGATTTGTTCCCTTAGCCCATCTCTTAATATATTCAAAGTCTTCTCACAGATAACTAGTCGTAGAAATATGGCTGGAAACACTCGGGGCGATTAACAGATCACCGAATACACCACATGGTGGCAAAGCGTCAACTTCTACCCACAGCGGGGAATGAATTTAAGTCAAATCATAGGGTGCGTCAAACTATACCATTTTTAAATAAATAAATAAAAATAGTAAAGCATATAATTTCTAATAATGACTAAACAAACAGTTACATCAGTTTGTTCACCATCAATTGAAATCCCCATAAGATTACTACTAATCACCTTGAACCATGCTGAATTTGTGCAGCTTTGTTCTTTGAAATGAAGCTAGTCATCTTCGCATGCAGCCGTTCACTAGCCTGACATTGTCGTCAATATCAAAAGGTATTCATTCACATGGCTTAAGTATAGGGTAGTAAAAGCAGGACCTACATCAGCAATATGAGCATGGCGAAGCTCGAGCCATACAGGATCATGATCCTCCAAAAGAACTTCTTTTCTCTCAGGTAGACCTCCGGCCTTGCCAGTAACCTTAAAAATACATACACTAGATTCAGGTTTATATGCAAGAGACTGGACCCAAAAACTCAGAGATTGAAAGGAAAACTTTTGAAGTTACTTCGTGAACATATTTATTTCCCTCCATACTCAGCAAATCATGACACATGGCATCGTATGTCCACTCATGTATTACAGGAGCAATCTAAAAAATCAGAATAATATCTTCATTGTAAGCAACATTACATTCTGATAAATTATATTACAAGTAAATAACCAACAAATTTTTTCAAAGGAAACCTGATCAATAGATCTGTCAATAATGAGCAACTCGCAGGTCTCAGTCTGAGGAAAATTAGGTATGGTTTTTTTATATTTTGTAAGACAGTCCCAGACTCCAGCAGCAAGCTTTGTAGGAACAAGATCACGGAATGTAGTCATTGTGGTTGCGTCTAGGGACTTGGCAGCACGAAAGCGGATAGAAGGAAATTCCTAAAACATATTAAATGCTTCAGAAAACTTCTCAATTTTAAAAATAATAAAGAATAAAGAATTTACTACAATATTTTAGTATTCGTCACAGAGCACTATCCACATACTCTTAATGAAGCAAAAACTGTAGCAATTCGCGTTGCCATTGCATTCAAACATGCAACACCTTTACGATTATTCTCTTCATTCCCAAATAGATCCTCTAATGCTCTCTCATTATTTGTGATGAAACCCTGCATTGATATGACCAAAAACACACCTCAAGCTGAAGGCACAAACTAATGAGACCATGACAGGATTAGTTACTAATAAAGAATTTCTAATTACATCAATTATAAATTGATACATATTTAATATCTCTCAAGGGAAGAATCTCAACAAGCAGGTATCATGAAGTTTGAGTTCCTAATAAGATACGCATGACCATGGGTATGACATGGCCACCCCAAACTTCGTATTATTCTACCTATTTTTTAATATTTTAGTTATTGTGTGTGGTATAGACGTATAGTAAGTCTGTGGCTTAAGCTACTGGTCCCCTAGCGAGCCTTTGACTTTATGTCTTTGGTTATTGGCCCGCTAATATTAAATTCCTGTTTCTTCCGCCCCACATGAATAATCAAAATTGCGAATTTGCATTGATGGACTTTTCTAATCAACAATAACATGCTTTCTGGCTGTTCACTTCTTAAAAAGTGCTTCAATGTATATCTCATATCAAAGCTTCTAACTCACCCGACTCGACAATATGCAATTAGGTATGGTTAAGTTGTGCTCTGTATTAGTGAATTCAGGCACACCCTTCTTTTGGAAATGGAGAAGGTATTCTTTAGCAGTTAGTAGATTATGATTAATTTAAATAGAAGAAATCATGATTCATCACTTTTCACAAGTTTTGAAATTTATTAAGAACCAAAAAGGAATAAAATTAATTATAGTCATAATGAACGAAGGTAATATGACGGAAGAAAAGGAGACAACCATATACCTGGCAATCTATGGCAAAATACTCCAAATTCATCTGCATGGTATCATCCAAATAAGGGGGAAAATCACAATAGGCAATGAAACTGTTGCATTAAAAGTATGGATTTAAGCACAATCTTGTTTCTAATTAAATAAAATATCTTCACCTCTCGCAATGCACCTAATCGAGACAACACCCTCGGATCTTTTTTAATGTCCAAAACTAATTCTCTGGAAATAGGTGAGCTAAGGAAAACAAATGCCCTACAAGAAGAGAAAAAAAACTTGAAAATAAATAAGTTGAAGCCAGGATGAATGACACACATAAGATACTAATAATAGTCGTCACATACTTCCTGTATAAGGGAGCCTTTCCAGCCATGTCTGATAAAAACATAATTATACTGCAAACAAAATGAAGAGAAAACGACTAAGTAGGGATGAAATAAAAAACTCAACAACTTAGTGACTAGATTCTACATCAAAGCTAAATGAAAATATTTTACTGGTATAATTATCATTCAGTAATTTACATTGAAATGAATAATTAGAAGAGATTTAGCGACCATGTAATTCATTATCGTGTTATTTGTAGAGAATAGAAAGGAGAATTCAAAACAAAAATGATAAAATTAAAAAGTAATACAAATCTCATGTCATATTTGGAAGTAAACATAAGGTGAAAAATAAAAGGAAAACTAAACAGCAGAAAGTCAAAGAGAATTACGAATAAAGTTGGAACAAATTATACCCTTTGATATTCAAAACTTAAAAATGACTTCATACTTTTATTGGCAACTAAGATACAGGAATTATACATTCCAAAATGTTTTGTAAACGACATGATCATTGAGATATTAGTCGCATACTTAACAGAAAAGTGCAGAACAATAGGAACAGAAAAGAAAATCAGATGTGTTACTTCTCTCTGGTTGGTTGTATGAAATATATAGCATCCATTGTTGGTAACGGTTGCCTTCGTTTGTATATGTCTTCAACCACTACGAAAAAAGCACCAAAATATCAAACCATAAAGGAAATAGAACTAAAAAAGATTGCCCGATAAATGAGGATGCCTCCCATTTTGATGTTAAGAGAGCATCAGAAACTTCAATTTAAATAACCTTAATAATAGAAGTGTTAATTAACTGATACAATACATTGACTGACAGTCACTAAAACTGGTCATTTACATTTTGTGATCCTTACATGAAACACCTTCGTCGGTGATATCGGCCATCTTGCATGAGTTAGACATTATCTTTATAGTAAGTTTGTCCATTATTAGTACCTACAGGCAAGCAAACAGTGAACCAGCATAAGATGGTAGTACTGATCAATAAATTGAACATTTATGCTATACTTTTTAGTTTCTTAAATTCACCTTCAACAGTTCACTCGTATGTAAAGTATGTTTCGGCTACTCTGTCTGGCTGTCCACAAACATGCATGCATATCTAGCAACAATTTTATTTTAGAGAAATGCTGCAGATCAAGCCTTATCCCACTAAGTGGGGTCGGCAACATGAATCGAATCATGGCTTATTATAGAACATTATGGCGTAATTTGATTCATGTAGTGGACCCCACTTAGTGGCATAATTATGGTGTAATTCCATCCAAGTCAAAGTTATCTAAATGTGAAACAGACATGTAACTCCTAATTCTCGATATCCAAAGTAAAGCTGAATAATTCATTGAGATTAAAAAAATATAAACTTGAAAAATAACTTTTACACTAAAAATGCATGTCCTTTAATCTCTAATGCATTTAACAGATAGCATCACATACATACCTTCCAAGTTGATTTGGAATCCCCTGTTTTTGTTGACCTTAGCATTTCGTGTAATAATCCTGAAAACTTACATGAACTTACTTGATCAAAAAGTATCAAATGTTCAAAAATAATAAGAGCGGTTGAGTGAGTTTAAAGCTATAAGCATATAAATTGAACGGAGAAGAAGAAAAAGAGATTATTACGGTCGCGTGTAATTTGCTTGAAATTTTGGTCGGCGCCACCGTAAGAGGAGGAGGAATCAGAATCCGACATAGACATGATGCTCCTCTCTCTCTTCTCACGCTTCCTCTTTGATTCAACAAAATTGAATTGTTTCTTCCAAGTTTTATTTAATTTGAAATTGGGA
>Ga0315913_1009769_pt1 | contig 11182 bp, 8 predicted proteins | sample MpolsnodulesMG_FD_207736 | JGI IMG/M metagenome (GOLD analysis project Ga0315913, IMG submission 207736) | Medicago polymorpha root nodule microbial communities from Los Angeles, California, United States - small nodules | ecosystem: Host-associated > Plants > Roots > Nodule | place: USA... | reverse complement strand
TGTAGAGTGTAGAAGGGGCTACAGTGGAGGTGGTTTCATCCTCAAAATTGAAAACACCCATGGTGGTAATGTATTAAAATGCTAGGTAAGAAATAACAAATAATGATGGTAATGTGTGTGGTTTATGAATGTAGTTATCGCTAGTATTTATAGGAACTGAAGTTGTATTGTTTAGACTTTAGATTGCCAATTAGATAAAGATGATGACTAATATCAGGTTGTTGGAACAATTTTATTTACATATTGAGATATGAATTTGAATAAAAAATATATAGCTTTTTGAATTTTAAAGAAAAAAATTATTTGGGTTTACAAAATTCTTGATATACTATTCATTTTTCTTTTTTCTCCTCTAAGACCAGTCAAATTTCAAAATTCTTGATATAGAATTCAAAGAACCACAAAAGCTACGGCAATATATTCAAAATCTGAGTACTCTTTGGGTTGAATGTCACTAGATTTCTGTTTTACACGATCAAATGCAAACCCAAAAAAGTAGAGGAAATTATATTGCAGTCTCTCTCATTTTATTTGTTTAATATAAATAATTCAGTCTCAAGACGCCATTCTAGAATCCTGACTAATAATACCACTTTTTTCTTTTACAATATAGTTTTGTTTTATTAATAATACTAATACTTTAGTTGAAAATATTTAGTGTGTGTTTAGTTTTATTGAAGGGATTTAGTATGTTTTAATTTTTGCCGTCAAAAATTGTTTCGAATAAAATGATGTTGTTAAAAATGAGATAAATGTAAATTGAGTTATATTTAAATATATTCATGTACACGTGTGTTGAACGCTAAATTTGAGTATAAAAATCACATTTAGAATTAAAAGATGTTATTCTATGTTCTAACTTCAAGTTACATAATTATAGAGATAAAATCAACAATTAAATATGTTTTTAGTCCCTATAAATATACCAACTTTTCGTTTTAGTCTCTGTAAAATTTTCCTTCAACTTTTAGTCCCTGTAAAATTTTCAATCACTAATTTTGGTCCCAATTTTAAAGTTAATTTTAGTATTTTTTTTTAATGAAATTGTGGAGATATGTAGAATATTGTAAAAATCATTCCAAAAAAAATTAGAATTTTTTAACAAAACATAAATTAAATATTAATTTTTAACCATAAAAAATAATAAAAATTTATATTAAATTCATGTTTTGTTAAAAAATTCTAATTTTTTTTGGGAGTGATTCTTGTAATATTATGGATTTCTCTGCTAAGTTTTATTCAAAAATATGAATTTTAGATATGAGTTTACTTTAAATGAGTGACCAAAAGTGAAGATGGGAAATTTTTAAGGGACTAAAAGTTGAAGGAAATTTTTAGAGGGACTAAAACGAAAAGTTGGTATACTTATAGGGACCATAGACATATTTAACCCTAAAATCAATTTCAAAAAGCATTGGTCAAATATGTCAAAATCAATTTTACATATTTAGTTTCAAGGTAGGGAGAGGCAAACTATGTTTTTTATACTTAAACTTATGGGACATCTAATATGGACTCATTCTAAAGGAGGATCATACTATTTTTAGTAAATTTTAATAAAATATTTAATCATATTCTCCATTTTTTTATTAACAAACGTTCTAAGGACTTTTGTTAAAGACTTAAAATAGAAAACATTTATTAAGTTTTATTTAGAAAAAAGTTGCTTAACAGGTGTTTCGAAATCTCACCGCTCATTTATGTTGATGATTTGATTTGCTTGCACGTGGGTTATATGGAAACAAAGGAACAAAATGATATTTAATAATACAAGAAGCTCTCTTCAACTTTTTGATAACATTAAGCTCATTTCCTACTGATGACCGGAGGCAAAAAAGTCAAATGTTGCTTTTGGTTATCATAATTGGTAGGTTAATCCTCTTATGTGTTTGGGCCTTGGCTAATTCTTGTATTCCTTTATGTTTTCTTTTGGTTTGGACTATTGATATTATAACTTTCCATTCTACTATGGTACGCCTTGTGTTATGTAGACTGTGTTTGATAGTAATATAATTCAATTTGGCTTCTTCAAAAAAGAAAAAAATTGTTTTTTAATATTTCAAAGTTTTGAATACACAATTTTCAAAATAAAGTTTATACTTTGAGCTTCTACGATTGTCCCAAGGACATTTGTTAACATTTGCATCATCACAAATTTTCTTCTTCTTGTCTTTTATTTTTTGTGAACAGAAAATTAAGTATTTTCTTTTAGAGGACATGTAAATATTATGTCCTAAACCTTTTGCATAATCCACAAGTATTCATGACATGTGATAACTGTTACACCCCAATTTTTTTAAATATTAAGACATTAATATTATTATAAGATAATATTAGTATTATTGTTGGATAATATTATTATTATCGTTATTATAATGTATTAGTTGCTAGATATTTTTAAATTAATTAGCTAGGTTATCGAAGTTATGAATAATGAGGAAGGGGTGTAGGTAGTAAGTGTGGAGCGTTTATTGATGTGGACGGAAGGTTGTATAAACAGAAAATTTGTATAATTACAGAAGGAATAAATAACCCAACTAGCGGTGCAATTAGCAAATCTGCTTAAGATTATGTGAGAAGGGAAAGGCCCATGTGATGACTATATAAAGAGGAAAACATAGGAGAATTAGGGTTACAAATAATTTTTGCTGAACCTGAGAAAAGAATAGAGGAGAAGAGGAAACCCTAGCTAAGGAAAAGAGAGCCAACGTCGCGGTTCCGGAGAATTCGAGGTAAGGGGGAGAATCCTTTCACTCTAGGGTATGTTGAACTATGACGGGGAAATGTTTAATTTTAAGAATGTTGTTATGATGTAACTCATGATGAAAATGTGATGAAGAACAGATGTAATATGAATTGGTGATGATGTAGGAAGATTAAAATTGAAAGGAACAAAACTAGGATGAATGAATTGGGATTTTGACCGCAATAAGGGTGGATAATTAGGAAATTATGCGAGGAAGTAGTGTCTGGATGATGGGTTAACGCTAGGTAATGTTGCATATCAGTTTGGGATCATAAGGGCTCCGAAAGTGGACATTTAGAGCAACTTAGAAGCATTCACGTAGCTCAAAAACGTAGAATTTGAAAGCATCGCAGCGCTGTGCTGCAGTAAGGGCGCCTAACGCCCACTTATGGGTGTTTTTGACTCATTTCTATTCCGAACCGGGTCTTGGTTTTGAATGTTATAGGTATGTCGACATTAACGGGTGTTGGCATCTTCAGATTTTTTGGAGTTGGCTTAGGAGGAGTAAGAGACATGTTGCTTTTCCGTGCACTATTTCTACTCGACCATGTTGATCTTGTCTGTGAACCCTGTGTCTCTTGTTCCTGAGAGTCAACAATCTCCCATAGCGAAAGGGACCACCTTGTCGATCGAATGCTTTGCTTATCTTTCTTAGGAGCTCCTTTGGTGGTGACCTTATTTGGCGGTGGACCCATAGAGGTGGTCTCCGGTAAAACAAATTGTCGGAATTGTGCCTTCATATGCAACTTCATGTTGTAATCGGCGTCCTTGAACCGAGCCTGCAATGTGTAATACAACTGTCATGTTGGTTGTTGCTGAAAAATAGGCAAAAATATGCATTCTGGTATGTGCACTGATAAAGTCCGGATTTCAAATTCCGAAACACATATGCAAATTCGGAATATAAAATCCGGAACTTCCCGGTACACCCTTTGCATGAGCCTTAAATGCACTTGCATGGGGCGTAAATGCTGCCTTTCGGATTATATAATCAGGAATTCAACAATATGGTCCGGATTATATAATCTGGATTGCACCAGTACAGGAAATTAAAACAGAAATCCTGGGCAGAAGCTAAAGTAGCACAGTTTTCTAAAAATATACCTGAAGATTATCCCATTCTGGAAATAGAGAGATGACTGCTTTATGAAGCTTCGAGTCATCCTCGTACTTTAACCTCAACCTCTTCTAGTGAGTGTGAATTTCATCAAAACGGAAGGCGGTGCCGTTCTTGATCTTCAAACCAATCACACATGCACACGGTAATCCGTAAGTGATCAAACTCAAACAACCACATTTTGATTTATCCGTACCAATTTCAAGTGCTTTATTATACTCCACTACGAGATGATGCAAAGCTTCCCTTGAAATGTTTTGGATCAACCTAGACCACAACACCTTTCTTTGAACCTATGTTCAAGCATTATTATGCTCGTTTGAAATGAAGCATGTATTGCAGTATGTTGCAACTCTAGCATGTCCATGAACTGATTTCCAGTTTGTACTCAAATCACCCATACTACTACTCAAATACTTTTTCAATTGAGCATGTGCAAATTTAGCTCTGTTTGTTGTATTACTCCCCATATGAAGGTTTTTGTCAACCCAAAATCTCACAAACTTCTCCTTAACCGGATCCAAAATTGCCTTTTCAACATAATCCAAAAACTTAGGAAATTTTGCACATACAACTTTGAACCGGATCCAATTATCAATATATGCTTCCTCCGTTTCGGAATCCACAATATCCAACCATACAACCATCACAGTCTTCACTACTAAAGCAAGCTTGATCGCTTGCCCATTCTTGCCTTTGAGATCCTTCACTTTGCAATCCAATTTACACTTTGCTCTCACATTTTGTCCAATGTGATATGAGCACAACAAAGTAGTAGCTTTAGGGAAAACCTTTTCCACATCATTGATCAAAGCATTCTCCTGATCAGTGACAACTACTTTGGGATAGAGATCTTTGGAGTGCAACATCTCAAGACACATCTCAAGAGCCCAATAAACGTTGTCTTGCTTCTCAGACATCATATAAGCAAAAGCAATAGAAAATGTTTTCATGGTAGAGGTGTTACCGACAAACTCAAGCAATGGAAGACGATACTTGTTGGTCTTATAGATGGAATCAAACACAAGCACGGCGGAGAACGTGTTAAACAACTTGATAGAATTTGGATGTGCCCAAAAACATCACTGACATCATCAGAATCACGATACTTTCTACAATGATACACGTAACCATTATCAACCAAAGACTTCAAGAGATGTGGCATGTCATTTTTCGTACCCCTAATGGACCGCCTATACCTGTGACATCCATTATAAACGTGTTTGATAGTAGTTGAAGTGGTATTGTTCCTCTTCCGTAAGTTGGTAAACATTTGTCTCGGAGGAATGTTTGAATCCACCATCTCTTGAAGGTGAACACGTTCATTTGGGTTTAGACGACCGACGATTTTATGAACTTTCAAAACATTTGTCATTCATGGTTGTGTTTACCATCACCAACTTTGAGGCTCCAATCACCACCAGTCAACGAGTAACCTCTCAGCCGAAACAGACACTCGCATTTAACCGAACCAACTATCTCACACCGACTCTTTCTCTTGTACTCAATGTATGAACCTCCCCTTTCACATATCAAAGTAACAAATGCCCTTCTTCCATTGCCACCGTTATCGGATTTACCAATAACAGTGGAAAAACCGAGTTTCCTAGGTTTCTCTCGAACCCACTCCAACAAATCTTTCAGTGTTGCAAACTTGTGTGTAGTGGTAAAATGTTCTCGCTGATCAATACAAACAACAACAACTAGAGGTGGTAAAACAGGAGGAATAGAAGGAGGAGCATCCTCTACTTTCGCATCGCCTAAAGAAATTTCAAGTTTCGGTGGTGGTGGATTCTCGGATTTGGCATTCTCGGAATCATGCACATCTTCAAGTAAAAGAAGCGGCCACACAATAGGAGGTTCAATCTCAGGTGGATCATCATTTGGGGAATCAACCGGAACAACCATATCTGAAAACAGTGTCAGGCATAGTCAGAAAATAAACACAGTTTCCATACTGGTGCAGTCCGGAATTCGAAATCTGGAACGCATGAATGCAGTCCGGATTTAATATTCCGGAACAGTACAGTACAGATCATATGACGTGATCAAAAGAAAATCGCCTAAAAAATGAATGGGGGAAGGTTTATATACACATTACCTTTGCATTCAGTCGAAAATGATGATGTTAACTCCCCTTGATAGCCAGATTGCTGCTCCAAACCATGTTTTCGCCCTAAATGATGTGTTTTTAGAGGTGTAGGGAGTGTTTGTGATAAAGTTCGAACTATATTTAACATAGCTGTCCGGATTTCATTTTTCGGAAAAAACGACTATTTTCCCGCCTAGTTCAAATACAGGGTGTTCGGAATTGGTATTCCGGGATGTAGCCATTGTATCTGGATTAAGTTTTCCGAGTAGTCTTTCACCCTAATCAAGTCAAAGTTTCACAAGTGACATAAAGCAGGGTGATTTTCTAATGATTTCGGATTATACAATCCGAACGTTGTCCGGATTTTATAATCCAAACAAAGGGTATTTTCATCAAAATCACAGGGCGCGCGAGAAGGCAACATGGTGGGAAAAGTAAATCCCTAAAAATAAAAATAAATCTCAGGAGTAGTGTTGTTTTTAATTGTAACTTTTTTATTTAATTAAATAATTAATGAGAGATCCAATTTGACGTTTAAGCCCATGAAATTAGTGATTTTATTAGGATTAGTGAGTGTGTGATTAAGGAAATTTTGTGGTTATTGATTTTTCTAGCTTAGTAGTAGATAGATATCATAAAATATGAAAACAACGTAAAAAAACATAAATAGTAACATTGTATAAGGAATATGTGGAGTATGTTGGAAAAATTAGGTCTAAATAAAAATAGATTTCATAAATCATGTTCAATACAAAATAATAATGAATCATTGGTGAAAGAAAACAAAACATTGAATATGAATATGATCGGATCTTACAACATGTTTGATTTATCAAAGATATTAATGATTAATTAAGTGTTAGGAATGCTTGAAGTTTTGACAGTTTTCTCAACAACAATGATTTGAAACGGAGAGAGAAGATATCTAATATGAAACACAACAACAGGTTAGTGGCAGCTGATGATTCTTCCTCAACCGGTACATTTATGCCTTAAGTTCTTTTCAAATGTAGAGAAGAGAGTATTACTATGTACGATGTATTTGAGACCATAACCTCTTATATTGTGATGGTCATTAGGTTTCTCATTATTTTGTTAATGGATCATCCAGACGTACACTCATATTGAGTCCAAATAAACTAATTAAATATTTAATTAATTATCCAATCAGAAATCTAATAGCCTTATTACTTAACGGTCATGCTAACAAGTGTCATTAACAAGTGTGTTAAAAATTCATGTAGAAAAAGTTGTCTTTTGATGTTTCAATGTGTCGAATACATAAATTCAATGTGTAGAAAAAGATCCACTTTAAATTTCTTATCTAATGCCCTTACGACACTTGTTAGTATTTTTCATTACTTAATTTGATCGCTAATCAATTAAGACTCACGACTGATAAATAACTAATGTAATTATTATGATATTTGTTCACATAATAATATTAAAATATAATTAAATGATAAAATATTCAAACAGAATATTATTGTAATTTATTGAAGAAGAGAAGTACACTTAAGACTTACAATTTCACTCACGCTCACACTTAAGCAACAAAAGGAAAGGGAGAAAGGAAAAATGAGAATTACATTGGCACCCAAATTAAGCACACTGAATACAATAAAATGTGTCACAACACAACATTTATAGGGCAAGCAAACACTATATGCTTTAGTTGTAGTCAGGATTAGCCAAACAGTAACCCTCTATAGCCTTGAAAAGACCATCACCCTTAGCTTTGCCACTCTTGAGTTCCTCTTCACTTGGTGTAACATCTCCTTTTGTGAAGTATTTCACACTAAGCTTTGCAATGGATCCTCCATTTGAACCTGCAGACAATTTAGCCTCAAATGATATCTTCTCTATTGTGTCTGGAAGGCCAACACCTCCAACTATGCTGTAGTTGTAAGCCAAGTTAGCATCATCTACTAAGTCCACTTTGTGCAACACATGCTTGGTCTCACCATCTGCACATTCATCCGTTTCAGTCATCATGAACATTACTTAGGTAATTAATTACTGATTAAACAATAACAATTTTTTAAGGAGACTAACATGACAATTAATTATTAATATTTCACTATAAAAAGTAACATAAATATATTTATACCGACCTTCAACAAAAGTAAGTTTCTTGATGGTTCCGGCGCCACCGTTTCCTTCAACGATTTCAACACTCTTGATGACATCAATAACCTTTGGGATAAGGTTGTCAGAATCCTTAACTAGAGCTTTGTAGAGTGTAGAAGGGGCTACAGTGGAGGTGGTTTCATCCTCAAAATTGAAAACACCCATGGTGGTAATGTATTGAAATGCTAGGTAAGAAATAACAAATAATGATGGTAATGTGTGTGGTTTATGAATGTAGTTATCGCTAGTATTTATAGGAACTGAAGTTGTATTGTTTAGACTTTACATAGCCAATTAGATAAAGATGATGACTAATATCAGGTTGTTGGAACAATTTTATTTACATATTGAGATATGAATTTGAATAAAAAATATATAGATTTTTAAATTTTAAAGAAAAAAATTATTTGGGTTCACAAATTTTTTTATATAGTATTCATTTTTCTTTTCTCTCCTCTAAGACCAGTCAAATTTCAAAATTCTTGATATATTTATTCAAAGAACACCACAAAAACTACGGCAATATATTCAAAATCCGAGTATTCTTTGGGTTGAATGTCACATATTTCTGTTTTACCCAAGAAAGAAGAGGAAGTTATGTTGCAGTCTCTCTCATTTTTATTTATTTGTTAATAATTAATATAAACAATTCAGTCTCAAGACGCCATTCTAGAATCCTGACATATAATACTACTATTTTCTTTTTACAATATAGTTTTGTTTTTTTAATAATACTAATACTTTAGATGGAAATTTTTTTTTTGGTCAAGTCTTTGGATGGAAATATTTAGTGTGTGTTTAGTTTTTTTTCTAAAGGGATTTAGTGCGTGTTTAGTTTTGCCTACAAAATTTGTTTCGAATAAAATGGTTTAGTAAAAAATGGGTTAAATGTGAAAATATTTAGTGTGTGTTTATTTTTTTTTTAATTTATTTAGTGCATGTTTAGTTTTGCCGACAAAATTTGATTAAAATAAAATGATTTAGTTAAAAATGGGTTAAATATGAATTGAGTTATATTTAAATATATTCATGTATACGTGTGTTGAACATTAAATTTTAGCATAAAAATCACATTATGAATTAAAAGATGCAGTTTTAAGTTCTAACTTCAGTTAACATATTTATAGATATAAGATAAACTTCAATGAGCATCGGTCAAACACATCAAAATCAATTTTACATTTTTGGTTTTCCCGGTAGGGAGAGCCGAACCATGATTTTTATTCTTATACTTATGGAACATCTAATAAGGACTAAATCTAAAGGAGGATTAGTAAATATTAATTCTATTTTCCATTTTTTATTAAGGGCTTTTGTTAAAGATTCAAAAAAATTAAACATTCATTAAAATTTATTTAGAAAAATGTTGTTTATTAGGTGTTTCAAAATTTCGTCGCTCTTTTATGTTAATTATTTGGTTTACTTTCACGTGGGTTATATGGAAAGGAAGGAACAATATGATATTTAATAATACATCCAAGCCCAACTCTTCAACTTTTAGAGAATATTAAGCTCATTTCCTATCGATGACTGAAAGTAAAAAAGTCAAATGTTGCTTTTGGTTATCATAATTGATGGCTTAATCCCATTATTACAATGGAGGCTTCAAGCATCACATGACCATGATGACGTTAATCCCCAACAAGTCAATGTTGTTTTTTAGGAACAAGCCAATGTTGTTCATTGTCTTCCACAATCAAAAGAAAAAGGTCGTCCCAAACAAAGGCATCTGAAAGGTAGGAAAGAGTTATCACATTGTATGCATACTTATGAAAAAAATGGAAAATGAGCTTATAAAGAACTTCTTGAAAACACCATTAAGCATTAAATCCATTTCAAGCATAATAGTCTGAAAAGTCACTACAGTGACTGATTACAGATAAGAAGTCGGTATCAGAGGTAAGCTAAGTCTGACACCTTGAGATCTGCAGAATCTCAACAGACCTGAAAACATCAGGGAATAAAAGGTATCAGTAACCAAACACAATCGATTGATTTCACATATGTGTACGAACCTAGCTCGAGGGATGAGTCCAAATAACGATAGTAACCAAACAAGCTCTTTTGGGTTTAAAGAACCAAATTGACACACACCCTTTCAAGTCTTTTGAAACAGACCAAGTTAAAATATGCGACAGATCCAATCTCTTATAAGAAAGTAACACAAAAATCACAAAACTGGAGACTCACAAAGAAACAGGCATCCAACAACATATATGGCAGCACTTGAGTGAAGAAATCGGCGACACAAACACCCCACAAGGGAAAAGACATCAAACCGACAACATAAAACAACAAAAGAAAGAAAGGACAAAACAACAAAACATCAGCCACCGAAAGAGGAGGTAGCGTGACGCAAACCTCAATCCTTCGGTGCACCCACAAACCAGAGGAACACACCCCTAACCCGAAACACGAACGAGATCCAATGACACTAAAACCAAATCTTGAAGCCACAAAACTTGCATATTGACGAGCGACAACGAGATTGGAAAATCAAAAGACCTGACGATGAACGATGAGACAAGATGAATGACAACCAAGCAAGGCAAGAGAGTCAGAGGACGAAGGAAGCGATAGCTGCATGAAGAAGATAATGTATTGATGACATGTCATCTTATGTTATTCTTAGCATGTTTTCAGTCATTTTCAATAGGTTTTACTAGCAAAACGGAGGAGTATTAGAGAAATTGTTTATGATTTCGGGACATTTGTAATGTTTTCTATATTTGAGTATGTAATTCTATTTTTCCCGAATCATAGCAATTTTAGGGTGTTTTTGATGTAATTTACGAAGAAAGCATAAATACCGGCAAAGCAAGAACATCTGAAGATTAGTGAAGATCTTGGGAATATCAAGATTGAAGATTCAAGAGGTCTCATAAGACTTTACAGAGGGGGGAATTATGTTCCTAGGTTCCAAGACAACTTATTTGGAAGCAAACACCCAAAACGACGGAAAAACGGAGAAAAATGGCCTGAAACACACTAACATATGTAACGCCCCAATTTATTATTTAATTATTTTTGGTTGAGTTTAGAGTCTTTTATATGACTTATGTGATTTATGTTGATTTATGACATGTTGTGGTGTTTT
>Ga0315913_1009768_pt1 | contig 11183 bp, 11 predicted proteins | sample MpolsnodulesMG_FD_207736 | JGI IMG/M metagenome (GOLD analysis project Ga0315913, IMG submission 207736) | Medicago polymorpha root nodule microbial communities from Los Angeles, California, United States - small nodules | ecosystem: Host-associated > Plants > Roots > Nodule | place: USA... | reverse complement strand
CAAAAATGGAAGAAAAGATGAAGATTCATGATTTCTCTACAAATTTTGGAAAGAATCCACTTCTAACGCTCTTGCTTCATGTTGTTCTCTCTAGAAATGCCCTCTCTCTCTCTAAAAAATAGCAAAAAGAATGAAGAAGATCCCCCAAAAAATGAGAGAAAAACTATTTATATTGCTGAAGCTGTTAGCGCACGCTTGAGCGTGCGGGAGGACGCTTAAGCGTGCGGCTGGAAAATCTTCTGTTGGCCATTGAGAAGCTGCCACGTGTGCCTTATCCACTGCAAATGAAGGACTACACTTAAGCATGCTGGAAGCGAGCTGGAAGCATGGAAGGGCTCTGGCTACTGGAACTTGCACGCTTAAGCGTGCAGACTTTGGTTCATGAGCTTCTTTCTTGATCCTTTCTTGTATTTTCCTGCACAAAAAGGGATGAGTAAGGCATACAAAGCATAAATGGCATTGATGCACATAATTGAAGCTTTTCCATCAATAACTTGTAAAACAAATCACCAAAATACATAAACTAACACATAAATTATATCACTTTTGAGCACTTATCAGCAGTGTAACTGCAGACACTTCGACAAGAGCAACAAGCACATCAACCTCGTATGTCTCGATGGGATGCAAGATTTTACAAGGATATTTATTCAAATTGATATATTACATCAATACAATACAAATTCGATGTCACTAAAAACAAAAAGAATGAATATGCGAACAAACTCACATAATCTATGTTAATCGCATGAAACGACAGAGTACCTATCTCTACAAATATGACATATTCAAGTCTTCAGACTACTCATGTCTCCATATCTGCAACGTTGACAACATCAAGGTCATTGATTATATTTACATTGCTCAAAGCTAATATTTCAACCTGAATCAAATAAACATTGTACTAAGATGGAAAATAAAAACACACCGTACAAAGACGAGAAATTAAATCAAACAAAGTCGTCTAAAGACTACGGAATATGACTGAAAATATGTGGAAATCACTTATTTAAATAAAAAAGCAGGAAAAACAATTTTAATGGGAGATTATTGATTCTAAATCATCCTCTTCGGTAGACAAAAAGAAGGAAGGCAGTGACAACCAATGTATTGGAAGGAGAGAAGAGAGAAAACACGAGACAACTATTTATAACTGATAAATATAGAAAAACGAGGGATAAATATAATTATCGATAAAAGTAATAAAAAACACAAAAATAAATATTAAAAAAAAGAGACAATATCATTTTTTAAGAAAACAAGGACAATATTTGTCACATATAAATCCCTTCAAAAAATACTTGTCACATTTTTTTTATATTTGACAAAATAATTTTTTTTAAGAGAAATAATTTAGACAAACCATTTAATTGTTTTCTCTTTTTGTTTCTTTTATCTATGTGTATGCTCAAATATCTTTCATTTAAGTTTGTAACCACTTAAACTTTTCTCGTTTATTTAAACAATGTTAGGTGCATGGCCGTTCCTGTGAAATTGGAGGCCTGACTCTCTTATTATTAATAGGCCCCTAAAAATACAATTTTTTAAAAGAAAAAAATATATAACGTTTTTTTAGAATAATTATAATGCCTGTTGTTATAGCTTTGCGAAAGAAGTGAACTGAATTGGAAGGAGAAGAGAAAGTATTGATGACATATAGACCTCAAATCAAGCACAACACTACCATAGTTAACCGTTGAACCACACCTTTTGTCTTGTAAACATTTCTATGCTATGCCTATATATTAAAATTTCAATTCATTATATCCCAGCTCTATAGAGCTGTTTGCACCTCCCCAGGGCCGACCCTGGTTAGGTGGAATCAATGCACATACGCCATCAAATCATCCTATCAGGTCTGTTCTGACTTACTTCTTGCTGCCACCCTTGTCCGCAATAATCTAAGCTGGAATACTATTTGGAACTTGAAAATTCCACCCCGTATTCGATCCTTCATGCGGCTCCTTGCTCATCAATGCTTGCCTACTAGAGTAAATCTTCTCACTTGAGGCATCCCTTGCGAGGAAACTTGTGTTTTTTGCGGTACCTTAGCTGAATCACATATGCATCTGTTTTTTCGTTTGCTCCAAGGCGTCAAATTCTTGGAAGAAAATTGGCCTGCACTTTCTTGTCCAGAATTTGTTCTTAACGGCACATAACTTTTCTGTCATGCTCTTTGATTTATTGAACAGGTTGTCCTTGCAGCAACAATCCTTGGTACCTGCGATCTTGTGGAGTCTATGGAAGAACCAAAATTCCAAGATTTGGGAAGACATATGTAACTCCTCGGAATTCATCGTTACATGAGCAAATACTACAATTAATGAATGGAGTTGTATGCAAAGAGAAAAGTTACCGATGAATAATGTGGATACCTCTCTTGCTTGGAGTAGATCGCTGGAGGGCACAATCAAATGTAATGTAGACGCCGCTTCCTTCAATAATAACTCAATCATGGGGTAAGGTATATGCTTCAGAAACTCTTTGGGTGTACTCATTCTTGGCAAATCCGGTTATTATTATTCCACCATTATGGTTCTGGAAGCTATCAAAGAGGCCATATCAACTGGAATGCAAGCTGTCAGGTTTGAAACTGATTGCAAAACAATACCTGATGCACTTTCTCTCAATAATATCCCTCAAAATGAATTTGGTGATCTCATATCTCAACGTAAGAGTCTCTTGCTCAATAAACCTGACTTTGTAGTGTCGTATGTTCGGAGGCAAGCTAATAGGGTTGTCCTTGTAGACTCACTTGATTATTTCTCATTTATATTTAAACAATATTAAGTGGTCCTTGTGAGCTTAACTCCGTTCGAACCCCAAGAAAGAAAAAAAAAAAACAATATTAGGTGGAATGCACAATGGAGTAGTGGTAACAAAAGGGGATAAATGCATTTACCGTTTGTGAGAGAGAGTAAAAATATTGTTCCAAGCTTGAATAATAACCGTCAGAACGCGGAAATATGAATAAGTTGAAAATAAGTTGAAATTCGGCACTGAAGCGTCAGCGTCGGTTCCAAAACAACAACAACAACTCAGATAAGACTAGCTTTGGCGTAGCAGCGCCACCACACTCAGGCAAGTCCACCGTTTTTCTCACACTCCCATTTTCACCAATTTCATCTTCCATTTTTACTCATCACTCTCAATTTCACTTCTTACCAATTTCATCTCCATTCATCACAACCAAACACAACTCTCTTTCTTTTCTTTTGTCTTTGCTCTCAATTTTCTTCATTTTATTCACGAGTAAAAGAGTCGTATGTTTTAACTTGAATTTCTTTTTTGTGTGGTTTTTCACTCTGCAACTTTACTGGGTCAGTAAATCTGGTGAAAATCTTGGATCTTGGAAGGTTTTTTTTTGGCTTTAATCTCAAACCCTAATTTTGTTCTGTTGAGAATTAGGGTTTTGTATTTTTGTTGTTTTGATATGGAAACTGATGAAGGAATGGAAAATTCTGGTAACACTGAATGTGTTGAAGGAGTACGGTGTTTGAAACGGAAAGCCATTGATGATGGAAATGGTGTTGTTGAAGAAGGTAGGCATTCAGAAAGTGAAACTTTGAATGATGTGGCGGTGTTTGCGAATGGAAGTAGTGTTGCTGATGTGGCTGAGGTTTTGAAAAGTTTGAAAAATGGGGTGGGTAGAAATTGTGTTGCTGAAGAGGCTCGAGAATGGATAAGTGAAGCTGTGAATGATAAAACAGTGGTTGCAAATGGAAATTGTGTTGCTGAAGAGGCTCAAGAATTGATAAGCGAAGCCGTAAATGATGGGGCAGTGTTTTCCAATGGAAATAGTGTTGCTGATGTAGCTGAGGCTTTGAAAAGTTTGAGTAATGGGGTGAATGGAAATTGTGTTGCTGAAGAGGCTCGAGAATCGATAAGCGAAGCTGTGAATGATAGAATGGTGGTTGCAAATGGAAATTGTGTTACCGAAGAGGCTCGAGAATCGACAAGTGAAGCTGTGAATGATGGGGCGGTGAATGTGAATGGAAGTTGTGTTGCCAAAGAGACTCGAGAATTGATAAGTGAAGCTGTGAATGATGGGGCGGTATTTTCGAATGGAAATGGTGTTAATGAAGAGGTTGGAGTCTTGAAAAGTGAAGCTGTGAATGATGGGGTGGTGTTTTCAAATGGAAATGGTGTTACTGAAGACGCTGGAGTCTTGAAAAGCGAAGGCGTTAGCAATGGGGTGGCAAGTTCAGGTGGGTTTGATTCTGGTGATGGGGGCTCTGGTGGAGTGACGTGTCTTCGAACTTATAAGAGGCGAAGGTATGATAAGTCAAGTTCAAAAGGCAAAGCGCAGGAGGATTGTGGAAAATGCGCGGAAACTGCGAGTCATATAGCAGACCAGGTTTGCTTTCCTGCTTTGTTTGTTTTTTTCAATATGTGTACACTGTACCTATGATTCCAAAATGGGTGATTGGGGAAGGAGGAAATATCAACCAGAAAAATGTTAATGTTTATTTAGAATTGAACGCGATTTATGCGTCAATTTGTTCTTCAACGTTCTTGATTTCTAGATGGTTTATAGAGTTGCTTATATTTATAAAGTTTTTTAATAAGCCCACTGTTTCAGCTCTGAAGAGTAAGCTAGCTACATTTTGGTAACTTTAGGATCCTGCAAAGTAAATTTGTGAACTTAGACAGAAATATTGTGAGAACTTCCCCACACAAAAAATAGGTTCATCAGTCTTTTATGTTATGTTTAATGTTTTCTGTAACATTGATTCGGTGATGCGCCTATGCCATTCTAGTTAACATGCAAATCCAGACCAAAGTACCTCAGATTTCAGATGCTAGGGAAATGAAATGATATACCTGATCTTATTGATCAGGGGCTATCTGTTGAAACTTCAATTGCAAGACGGCACTAGTTTATGCTTTATTTATGTTGGGCAATGCCGTGATAATATCCTCCGGCATCTATTCTGTTTTGATGGAAATTTATTCTGTGCTTAAATAGAGGCTAGCTGCAACTTGCAACCTATGTCCTGCATATTTAGAATGGTGGGAATGCATTTTACCTGGAAAAATTGATATTCCAATATGTAGAAATTTGGCTTTACGAGGGGCTATTTCTTTGTATTGTATAGGAAACACTGCATTTCTCTATGATTTTATTGATAATGACATGAGATAACATTCAGGTTAAATCTTAAGCCATATTGATATGCATTGGGTGTTTAGGTTGAGCGTTGAGACACTTAAACTATGGGGGGAGAAGGGAAGATTACATTTTTCTCCCTTTTCATCATAAGTACAATATTACTTCCTTTAAATTTCATAAAAGTCCTGCTGATGGGATTCAACTATATCACAAGACATTAAGATTCTGTCTCTGGCAGATAGATGTTTTGCAGAACAAGAAATACTTTTCCTAGTTATTTCTTAAGATCTGTATATTTTTTTTAAATTTAATTCCAGGTTGTGAAGGAACCCTTGGATGCAACTTTAGGCAATACTGCAGATGATTGTGCCCATAGACATTGGGGAAACGTGGTACTAAAACAGTTATACCAGTCATTAGGCAATAGCAATGGTGGCATAAAGGGGTGCATAGGGGAAGCACTAATTCGACATCAAAGTTGTGCCACTACAGTTATGGTTGGTTCTTCTTCTAGAACTACCTATAATGCACTTACTTGACTTATTGTAAGCACTTTTGATTCCTTCAATTTTAAGTTCCAACTTACTTTGACAGCAGGGAACTTCTAAAATTGGCAAAGATGGACAAGAATTCTCTTCACAATTTGGTCGTTCATCTCATAGAACACGAACTGAAGCTAATGGGCATGCAAATGTCATGCAAAATGGATCTTCTAGTGAACCTCATGGCCATGGTGTGACTGAGATGTGTCAGCGTGTGCTCTGCAATTTATTAACCTCAGAAAAATTCAATTCATTATGCAAGACTTTATTTGATAAAGCAACGAAGCCGGAAAGTGTATTTGATTTTAGTGTCATAACCTTAAGGATGAAGCAGAAAGTCTATGAACAATCACCTGCACTTTTCTTGTCAGATATTCAACAGGTAGTTTTTAGCAGTCTCTTTATAATTAGACACTTTATTTATTCGTATATGGTGGTTTGACACAAGTCAGATATCGCAGACGACTGAATCACAAAATTTGATGTCACTTTGAAGCTACTCTTAAGAGTTAAGACTTAAGACTATTCTCCATAGTTTGTTTGATGATTTTGAGCATAAAATGTTTATTTCTTCTGACTATCTCTTTCTCAATGTTTAATGCTATTTATACAAATCTGTTGATTTATTGTGTATCACTGCTAGTAGAAATCGTAATATGGTTCACTGGGTTATTTTAGTATTGTTTGAGGGTACTTCATAGCATGTTCCATGTTAGTTGCTGGTTCTTATTTTGTATGGCTGTTCCTGATTTGTAATTTAGGTCTTTGGAAAGCTTCAAGATACATTTAAGGAAATTGTTGCTCTTTCTAACAGCCTTTCCAATATATCAGCAGATTCCTACTCTAAGCTGGTAAACAAATTCTTTGTCAAAACATTTAAGTTTCACAGTTTGTTCTCTGCTCCTATTTGCTTACCTTTGTTTAAACAACAATCTGCCATACCTTCAGGTTGGAATTTCAGCGCAGAGGACATCTGAAGATGAAAAACAAGTGGTAAGAGTTTTAGAATTTTGTTTTGATACTTCACGAGCTGATCTATGCAGGTATGAGATATGTTAAAATTTAGCTAATTTTTTTCCCTCTAACAGTGCATCAATAGCAGCAGTCAGACACTGTTGTTTTGGTTGGGATATCGTGAGATAAAGTTTTTGTAGCTATGCGTACCATATGTATTGGAGATACATGTGTGTCCTTTGTTATACTGAGCAAATATGAAATTACACCATAAAAATGATTACATTTCTTCACTTGTGTTGTGTGCATGCTTTTCTTTTGAAATTTGAAGACATTTAAGGTGTGAAGCATGAAGACATTACATAATACGTATATTGCCATAGTCTATTACTGACCAGTTTCCATGCAAAATTGATCAAATGTGAATAGGCAATTAATTGTACAGGAAATCTTAGATATTTATTAATATCTTGTCCATTTTAATATAGAATGGTACATTTTATTTTTTTTTTGTGGTTTTTCCGAGATACATGATGGGATCAGAAAAGATTTTCTGATGGTACATAATACCAACAAGTAACAACTGTGATTGTAACTATTTGGTTCCAAATGTATATATCATTACAACAATGGATTCCAACTGTGTTTATAGGATCTGCTACAAGAATGAAAAAATTAAATCTCACATACTTGGAGACTTTTTGATTTTTTGATTTTTTCTACCTCAACTTTTTCTCTGGTTGATAGAGAATGACATGAAGAATTAAGTTATCGATTCCCAAGTAGGCATGGCAACAAAACCCGTGCCCATGGGTACCCGCCCAAACCAACCCCGATTTGACTGGGTTTGGGTATGGGTTTTCCCCGATTTCAAAATACGGATACGGGACGGGTAACGGGGATATATGTACCCACCCCGAACCCATACCCAAACCCTACCCGAATGTAGAAAGGTCATATTTATGTTTTTGTTGAGGGGGTGATAATGATATGCCATGTTATTTGGTTTGATAATTGTCATGATATAAGAACTTTTTTTGATAGTTAAAGGAGCAACCGAATTATTCGGTAAGGAAATGTTAAAATGAGCGCAAAATGTTGGATAATGCATTACATCATTACCATTGAAGCTTAAAAAAACTCTTTTTTATCAAATAAAAAATTGATTCACTGCGGGGACGGGGATGGGGCAGGAATACCCGAACCCATCGGGGATGGGGATGAGATTCAATTTCTCATCCCCGTTGGGTATGGGTAGGGTAACGGGTAACTATATGGGAGTAGGGGATGGGGATGGGGAAGGCAAAACCCGTCCCCACCCCGCCCCATTACCATGCCTATTCCCAAGCCTTAAGGATTTGCTTGAATAAGACAGGACGGGGACTTGTTTGGTTTTTTAGATGTGTCTGACAGTCCTATGTCCATGATGCAAATAATCTGCTGTACTGGGAAATGCCTGTCCATTTATGAGTATCAAATGCAGTTCATTTAATATGCTTAAGGCTTTGTTTGAGATATTTACTAAAATGAAAATGGGAATTGTTTTGGTTTTGTCTTTGTTAATCAGTTCTTTTTACCAGGAATTGGACTCTCACATGAAACCAGAGCAAACGGAAGAATGCGCTACCTATAAAGTTTGCTGTTGCAGTAGTTGTGGAGAAAGGGCAGATGGCACAGACTGTTTGGTCTGTGATTCATGTGAGAAGGTGTACCATTTGTCCTGTATTGAGCTTGCAGTTAATGAAATACCTCACAAAAGCTGGTATTGTGCTAATTGCACCACAATTGGCTTTGGTTCTCCGCATGAAAATTGTGTAGTATGCGCGAGGTTGAATGACACAAAGATGCCCAAGAAAATAATTGGTGAGGAAAGCCTCCCTACAAATGAGGAAACACTTGATGAATTTGATGATAATTCAAATGACAGCTATGATGGGATTCAAATATCTACAGGTGGAAGAGAAAAAGCCAGTTGCAAAGTTTGTGGAAATGAAGTCGAAATCAAAGGTGAAAAAATAAGAATATGTGGTCACCATTTTTGTCCAAGTAAATACTACCATGCAAGGTGTTTGACAAGCAAGCAATTAAATTCATATGGCTATTGGTGGTACTGCCCTTCTTGTTTATGCCAAGTTTGCCTCACCGATCAAGATGATTCACAGATTGTCCTCTGTGATGGCTGTGATCATGCATATCACATCTATTGCATGAAGCCTCCACTGGATTCTATTCCACAGGGGAAATGGTTCTGCAGAAAATGTGATGCTGGAATCAAGGCAATATCCCAAGCAAAAAAAGCGTATGAGAGTAACAAGCTGAGAACCGGTGAATGTGTTTCAAAGCCAAATGCTAATAACAACTGCAACAGTAAATTTGTAGAAGAATTGGAAAGTTGTGGTGGAATGGACATGCTTTTAACTGCGGCCAATTCTCTGAATTTTGAAGAGAATTTGGCCGAAAACCAGTTTGAGTAGAAGAGGACATGGGTTTTCTTGAAGGATTTGTGAGCATCCCCGGTTATTGTTAGTAATGACTTTAACCTCGTTAACTGTTGATACCCAACTATTTTACATTTTGTGCATTTTTTGGATGACTGACATTTTGGTAGGTTGTATAACTTTGATAGATTTCCTGACTTTTGGATACATCACATAGAAAGACCGGACTATAGAGGGTAAAAAGCAAAAGGCATAATCAGAAATTGTTGTAAGTGCTATCTGCAGGAGCAAGTAGGTCAGATACTGTAGTATAATGTGGTTGATATGAAATTTAATTGGCTGCTTTGCTTGTTTCATGCAGTGTGCAGTATTTTGGTTTGGGATGTTATAAGCTAAAACTTGTTCAATTAATTTCATCTATGCTGAAAAAACAAAATATTGAGGAGTTTAAAATCAATCTTTCATTATGATTATCATTTCCGTATACAGACTGTTCTGCATTGCTGTCCTCTTTATTTGTGTTGTTTGGTTCGACAAGGGGAGGGAGGATTTTAATAGAGAGGAAGTGTATATTTTTGTTTTTCTTTTTCACTTTAGTTATTTAATGTTTTTCTCTTCAAATTTTCCTATTTTTAGAGGGGAACTGGAATTTGGTTAGGAGGCATTTCAAAACAATTAAATTTGAAATAACTCCTTCCCTCGAACCAAATGGATTCTAAGTGAGCTCTTTGTAATTGCAGCAGCATGCGATCATGTATTTGTTTGTGATCATGTATTTGAACTCTCTTTGTAATTGAATAAAAACCTTGAACTCGATGATGCATTAATAATCTGTCTTAGATAGGGTAGAAATTTCATGCTAACTTTTCTTTAGCAATTTTCGCTCCCTTGGACTGCCTCATTGTCGTTGTCACATCCTATTGCATAAGAGAAAACACTCACGAACCTAAAATGTTAAAAGAGAAATGCTAATCAGTAAATCATAATTAGAAAAGGGTGCAATTAGCATCAAATGCAATTAAAGTTTCATAACATCTTCCAACTTCAGTTCTTCCAAACGTTCTGAAAATTCAATAAGAAAATGCATCTCTTAACCATCAGCGATGTCAATTGAGTAAAACAAATATCAATATGAAGGTTGAAAATATAGGGGAAGGAATAAACCAGAGGGAAGGGGTATCAAACTCCCTCCCTGCTGACAAGATCCACTGCCGCGCCATGCAGCTTTGCTCACTGTCAGCTGCGAACAAGAATTTCCTCACACCGTCAGTGTTTCACATCCACGTCAACATGTCGATGCAAACATCGCATGCTGCTGCAATCACACAACCATAATGTGTGGAGATCTATCTATTTGGGTTTTGACTGTGTCGTTGTGGAGGAAAGATCATTGTGGAAGAAGAGGGAATGTTCGAAAATGAGAAGATAATTCAGGTGCTTTTGTCAAAACAAAAAAAGTCAAATGCTAAAACGACTAACTATTGTTGTTTTTGTTTTTTACCCTTTATTTGCCATTAAAAGAAATGGAGAGCTGAGATTTCTCCACATTATTTGGTCATGCTCTTTTTTCACAGGAGAGAATATGCTCCCTTTAATACAATAATGGTTTGGTCGCCAAAACAGAGTGTACATTATCAATCCAATATATCGATGCACAACAACGTGAGGCTTGTATCAGGAACACAAGTTGGCTTAATTGCAACCCTTATATTTTGACACCCATAACTTCCAACATGAATTCGATCACAACTTTCTCTTTATTTCTGCCTATCTCATAGTGTTGAATATGTGTATGGGTGTACACAAATAACTTTCCAGATTATTGCATTTGCATGAGTAAAACATGAGTATACTATTTTACTCGGTAATTGCAATCTACTATTAAGATAACAATAATATTAAAAAATAAAGGCTTAAATATGGTACTCGTCCCTGCAAATATGCTTCGTTTAACTTTTGGTCCCTGCAAAATTTTTTGTTTTTTAAAATAGTCCCTCCAGGAACTATTTTAAAAAACAAATTTTTTTGCATGGACCTGTTTAAAAAACAAAATATTTTACAGGGACCAAAAACTACAAAATGGGTCCAGTCATCATGTGCCACGTATACAAATCATCACAAAAATGGGGTCAGGGA
>Ga0315913_1009767_pt1 | contig 11183 bp, 2 predicted proteins | sample MpolsnodulesMG_FD_207736 | JGI IMG/M metagenome (GOLD analysis project Ga0315913, IMG submission 207736) | Medicago polymorpha root nodule microbial communities from Los Angeles, California, United States - small nodules | ecosystem: Host-associated > Plants > Roots > Nodule | place: USA... | reverse complement strand
TTGGATTTTGTGGAGTAGGACCCCTCAGTGGTGTTTGTTTATGCATGTCATTTGAAATCACTGGTCCTCTCATGCCATATCTCATTGTAACCATTATCTGCAAATAAAATCAATCATATTAGTCCTTAAATTATAACAAAATCGATCAAATTAGTCCTCAAATTATGCCAGTAAGTCTCAAATCGATCCATATTTTGGATAAAGTCATACCTTCCTAGAAACTGCATCAGTTACAGGTCCATTATCAGTAGCAACATTCTCTTGTTGCACCTCAGTAGCAACATTCTCAACAACAGTTTCCACACCTTCCGCATTACCTTGTACTTGTTCTTCAGGCTCAATGTCAATCTAACCCTTTGGTCTCCTAGCCACACCTTGCTTTGCACAACTTCTTGAGTTATGTCCTATCAGTCCACATCTTCCACATTGAGAGTCATTGGGGGATTTTAAACTCTAGGTGACAAATTATAACATTAGATTTTCAAATTTATATATTTGGGGAAGAAAGACCCGTTAATGAGAAAGAGCCGTTGGGAATTTTATGAAAATCAATCAATTTGGTCCTTGGCAATTTTCTGAAAATCCATCAATTTGGTCCTTGGAAATTGTTTGTAAATCAATCAATTTGGTCCCTGCTTACGTGGCATCTGACGTGTTAAGCCTTGTAAGAGGTTAACATTACACGTCACCTCCGTTAACAGACCAACTTAACGGAGGGACCATTTTGATGGACGCCTGTAAAATTCAGGGACTAAATAGCTATTTTGCAAAATTCAGGGACGAATTTGGCCAATTTTTTAAAATTCAAGGACGAATTTGAGGTATTAGTCTCATTTAAATATACTTTAATTTATCGTATTAAACTTACTTTATAAAGACTTAATTACATCATTAAATTTTTCTACCTCTTAAAGTTTATTTGAGGGGATGTTAATCACTTAAACTTATTTCGTATATCTAGCCATCGATTAGGTCACTAAAAAATTACTAGCTTTCTACTAAAAACATGTTTTTAGCATTTCTCAGTTCAAGACTAATTTCCAGTATAAAAAAAAAAAAAATCAATTGTAAAATAACAAGAAGACGTTTTTTTTAATAAAATCAATTGTAAAATAACAAAGTGATGTTTTTTTTTTGACAAAACAAAAAACAAGAGATGTTTCACTCACATTACCATTTTCTCTCTTTACTCAAAAAAAAAAATTACCATTTTTTTTTGTCAAGTAAAATTACCATTTTCTTTCTATCTATGCACCTAGACAAGTAGTAATTGCTTCCTTCAAAAAAAAAAAAAAGTAATTGCATACGTGGTAACATTAAGAGGCCATCCAAATATACTCTAATTTCTTATTCTATAAGGAACTTAATGCATCATTAAACAGAGACTTAATCACATCATTAAACATTCCACTGGCTCTTTTTTGAGGGATTTCCTCTGGCTCATATAATGATTTTGCTAAAAAAAAAATTAGGGATTTCCTTTAACTCGTATAATTATTTTGTTTTTGGTTAGGTAGCTTGATGACTATAATTCCACCATTTTAAGTTGAATAAGCAGAAAGTTTAAAGTTCGAACTTTGATCCCTGTATATATAATGCAATGTTCATGTCGACTAAGGTATGCTCACAGAAACAATGATTATTTTCTTTAATTTAAATAATTAAAACAAGGGTTCTGTTAACCGGTGCCCCCGAGCACTGGTTAAGCATACCATAAAAGGTAATTATTACCATAAAAGGAAACTGTTTTTGACTTTATTATAAATTAATTACACAATTTCAATGCATTAACTACTATATAATTTCATTTTGCATATCCTTAATCAGTGCCCCGAGAACACCGTTTAGCATTTCCCTTAAAATAAAAATGACCTCATAGAAAAAAAATCAAGTTGATCCCTTAGTGTTCCTCTCGCAATCAAGTTTAGTTACTAATAAAAAACTACAATTCAAACATTGGCTCGTAAATATTTTGATGTATATATAAACTGAATTATGCTCATGGAAACCTCTTTAATGTTTTTATATCGTGAGAATTTTTTTTCTTTTTATCCCGCCACAATGATGTATAGGTATATGACAATATTATTATCAATTTTTTTTTGTTACAATAAAATTATCGAATATGACCAGCAAAATTTCCTCTATCTTTCAAAAATAAACTTTTTTTTTAAGAGGTTAAAATGAAATATATTACCAAATCAAAACGTCCTTCCTAGCAAAAGGTGTACCAAGGAAGAACAGAAGAGTCATTACAATATGTACAAAACTGGAAAAAAAAATGAAAGCACAAAAACCAAAAGAAAGAAATAGAACTAGCTAATGCCCCCAACACTTTTAATGGACTAAGCCACTACCCATGAAAATTTAATGGAAGAGAGGCAAGTTTCGCCTTCAACCACACATAGGAAATAGCCTTAATCTTGTCCAACACTTGTAAAATGGAGCACTCTTTTGCATTAAAAATCCTATTATTTCTTTCTTTCCAAATTTCCCACACAGTAGCAAACCAAAGCACCTGCATTATTGATCGTTGTGCCTTAGACCCACCACCAGCATAAGTAAATTGATTGAAATGATCCTCGACATAACAAGGATTAACCATAGTAACACCGATCCACCTATAAATATAGTTCCAAACAGATCCGAAACTTTGACACTGTAAAATTAAATGAGATGAATTTTTCAAAGAGCCACAACCAGAAACACACGTCCGAGAACTTATTCTTAAAAAAGTACTTCTACATGTATGTATGTGCGAACAAATAAAAACCATTTTGGAAATTACATATTTGAACACACAATTACACAAATATTCTCACACCCAAATATGAAGGACATGACAAGACTAAATGGACAAATTAACTGTTCTTGTTAAAATAAACTTTGATTGTCTAACAAAAGCAATAATTAACTAAATGAGGACTTAGATGGTTCAAGATTTTGTAACAAAAAAAAATTGGTTTAAGACTTACTCCAATGGATAAGGAATGGGTCCAAATTTTTTTTTTATGTGAGAAAAAGAAGAAAGAAAAATACGAGGGACTACATCCATACTCCAGATATTTCGATTCCAGCTAATGATGATGTTATAGCTTTAATTCGATTAATTCTTAACAAATTAGTTTTTGCAATTTGTATCAACTATGGAAGCATTTCCTCACGAAGAATGCAACGAAGAGATCTTGTCCAATTTTTCTGCATTAATTCTCTATTAATCTCTATCTCGTTGGTGTAATGATGAAATTGAGACGTTTTATCAATGATCGGTTGAACCATATATAAGAAATATGAAAAACACACAACTTTCCTAAACCCAACTTGCCATTTGATGTTGACCAAAAGCACTTAAATTTTTGCATGAAGAATATAAGATAAACCAACACTACCATAAACACCAAAATGTAATGTGCCATCAAAATTACGCACCAACCCACCAAAACCAACCTTCCCTGAATTAATTAAAGCAGTGAAGCCCTACTGTCCACTAGGGCTGGGCAATCGGTCGGTTTGGTCGGATTTCAGGTGAAAAACCCCAATCCACTGTAATCCACGGATAAGAATATTACACCCAATTTCGTCCATCTAGTGCTACGGTTTGCTCGGTTTCGGTTTCGGCGGACTCTCGGTTGGTTCGGGCGAGTTGAATCGGTTAAAATATCACTTCAAAAACTGATCAGAATAAAATAGATGAAGTAGGATTCACAGCACATATTCACAATATATATTCAGAGTAAAATAGAAAACTCATAAAAATTACAAATCATTAACATAGGAAGACCACAGAGAAGAGAATCGCAAATACAAATATAAGAAAAGAAAGAACACAAATAAAGAATGGTGAAGAGAATTAGAGCAAAAACTCCATGAAAGAGAGAAACATAACAAATTTTACTAAATGAGATCTAAGAAGTTGATTCATGAGAAGAAGCATAATGGAATAAATTGAAAGTGGTAGATTGCAAACAAGAACCCAGTTATGACTTATGATTGATGAAGAGAAAAACAAAATGAGAGAGAAAATTGATATGTGATGATGGCTACTAGTTTAGGTCAAGGAAGGAGAATCCAGTAGAGAGAGAATTAGATAAAGTAGAGAGAGAATTAAAAAAAATCCAAAACTAGGTATTATTTGTTTGGGGCAAGTGAGTTTGGGCTAATATTATATGTCTGGGCGATCGGTCATCGGTACCTCTGGACCAATAAATTTAAACCAATCCGACCCAATATTACCCACCTCAATCCGTTTTTTACACCCGTGTGACCCGTCAACCCGATTGAACCCACCCAACTCGGTTTTTAATGGGCTGGATTGCACGGTTTGGATCGAGTACGGTTATTTTGTCCACCCCTACCGTCCACATTCAAAACCATGGTATAAGTTTCTTTGAACACCCTCCTCCAAATGCATATGTTGTTTTGTTACCAACGAAGAGTATTTATTTATATCATGCCTTCCTCTAAAGTTTGAAATGAATGAATTAAAGTCATTCAAACATCTTTTGAACTCTAAACAATTGCAAAGGAAATGTCTGTTACTTGATTGTGTTATACTCCAAACTCTAAAAAAGTTTGTAGACAGATAGAAGTTCTTGTTCGAGTTCTATTCCAAACTTTGGGATTTAGAAAGAAAGGGTGTTTGAATATATAACTTTCCTTCAAACTTCAAACAATTTGAAAGTAAGAGCCAAATTTATTTTAGAACCATCCTCCCAACTCAAGAAAATTTGAAAAGAGTGACTTGAAGCTGGCTATCAAACTCTCTACACAATTATTCTGATAAATGTTTAATGGGAAATGTTAACTTGTACCCTCGGGGCATAAGTTAAGGAACCAAATGTATAAACTTTTTCTTAAAAATTGTACATTCAATGCTTTGAAAGTTTCAAAAGTTATCATTTAAATATAAAATTTATTTGTTAATTCTATTTTAAGCTCCTTAACTTGTGCCCTTAGGGCACAAGTTAACATGACCCATATTTAAACAAGAGAAATACTAGCAACATATATTTTAACACACACTTTTCAACATATTTTCTTTGATTTGTTAAAATACAAATGAGACCCACCAAATTCATATATTCAATAAATTATAGAGATACATGGTACAAGTAAATATATTTACGAAAATGCTAAACATAGCGTCAACTTTATTGTGATGATATCCCGAATGATTTGGCAAGCTTATATTCCTTAGATTTTAAATTAATTTGCCCACCGCTTCATCAAAACAAAATTAGCAGACTAGCATGCCTTGAATTCCGGCCAGGCAAACTTTCCATTGGCCAACTTCCTTTTCGTGACCATATCGTGATCAAATTTTTCTAGATATATAGCATTACTCATATATTTAATACACGGGCTATAAAATAGTTTGTACAAAAAAAAACCTTCTAAAAAATAGTAGCGCAATTGCATCTCAAACCAACTCATCGTTTGAACAAAAATAAGCATAGGAACAAGTTGGAAGAAAAAACTTTTTGTATCCTTGACTAACACAACTTAGTGTATGTTTTGTTCCATTTCTAATGAAAGTAAAATGAGTTTGACATGTTTGGTTGATTCAAAGTAAAATTAATTTTTCCTTCAGAATCGATTCTATTAGAAGTTATGATTTGTAGCTTTTGATTATAAAATTCATTTACACACACATATTTATCATTCAACTTATTTTTACATAGATGTATTTAAACACAAATTACTCTACTTTTAGCTCACTTTTAGTAAAAAATCAATTTTACATAGTCAATACATTCAAAATCAATTTATATGTTTATTCAGAGTTCCACATGCTTTTGGTCCTCACTGTTTGAACCATCACTACACTACATTATGCCGATCCAACTTTAGTGGCAAACTACCATACTCATCCATCTCGCTGGCAATCGATCTCGTCTCACATCTGTTTTATGTTTGTATCATCGTTTCAATGACAATCTTTCCACTTCGGCCTTACGCTTTCCCTCTCTTTTTTGTAATAAAAAAAATTAAATGACTGACTTATTATAATTATCTAACTTAAATAACCACAGATGCTATTTCACCATAATTATAATTTTGTTTGAAGAAGAAAAAGAATTGTACTAAAATATAAGCTCACATGCAAGTACTAAATACTATATTTATTATTCTTTCTAAAAAAAAAAGTTGAAATGCCACTATTCTTGGGAGATTAGAAATCAATGTTGTAGATATTTGTCCACAAAAATAAAATTAAGATTAGACATGAATAAAATGCATATATTAATTACAAGCTTACTTCGATTAAATTATTTGAGCATATCAATTTACTAGCATATTTGTGCAATAATTTCGAAGAGTTTATAATTGTTTTCAACATATTTTTAATGAAAGGTTATGAAAACAATTCATCATTTACCTTATAAAAAAGTGTAAATTAAAAGAATTTAGCAAACTATATTCGTAATGCTCATATTTTTATCTTAACCTTTTTGTTCTTAAATGAAGGAGACTTAATAACTTAAAGTAGGGCAGAACTAAAAACGGTATGATCACATAATTCTTTAGATCAAAATTTGAATTTAGATTATTCTAAATGAATCATCTTTCTATATACTTACTAATCCATTTGAATTCAAATTATTTGAAGAGAAGGGAAATATATGATGGGAACATTTTCCATTTTGGACGGTCTTGACCAACAAAGCACCGTCTAGAATTAATGACTCCGTTCGTCGACCACATGTGTGGCATGAGAGACCACAATCTAGAAACACGATAGACATGTTGAATGGTTTGTTTATCTCCATCTCCTCCCACTAAACTACGAAAGTGAACAGTACTTATTTCCAAACATATGTACAAATTAGACTCATAAAGTCACAAATAAAAAACAACATTCATGCTATTTCGCTTAAATTATGTTTTCATTCTCATTCTCCTTAAAAATGGTCCATATTTTAGCCTAGGGAAGTTTTTTAACCCCCCTAGTTTAAGCCATAAATAAAGTATAATGAGGAAATCCATTTTGTACCTCTCCCTGAGACGTGACCTAACCTATTCTCCTCTGCTCTATTTTTTTCATTCTCACACACGTAAGTGCTAGTCAAAGGTCAACAATCCCTACATTCATGTGTCATATCACAAACACACACACCCCTTGGCGCGTGACAAAACCAAAACAACACTCAACTTGTGTTATCTAATCTCACCGCACAAGTCTCAATCTAATGAACAGTTTCAAGCAAAGTTACCTTCCTCTTCTCCCTGTTCTTTCCCCAACACCTAGAAAAGCTAACCCAAAACACACACACCTAACACTTTCTACTTCTATAACCCTTTTCTTCTATCTTTCTCCACAACAAAACAAAACCCACCCAAAAACCAAAAATAACTAAAACAGAATATTGCTATTTGCACCGTCTATTATTCAACATGGCATACCGTTCTTCCCGCCGGCGAAACACGGCACCACCGGAGACAAATCCACCTCCTGCTTTAGCCAAGCAACCAAAAACCACCATCTTCTCATCATCACCTTCACCTTCTCACTATCCAAAACCAAACCAAGATTTGATTCAAGCTACCAAATCCTCTTTCTTAGTAAAACCTTTTCAAAGCCTCAACTTAGGTAGTAAAAAAACCAAACAACATTCTCAAACCAAACATGTTGACACACGTTTGCAAGGTAAATCCATGACAACCTCAGCTATATTTGATTCTTCAAAACCCAACAACACCCACCAAACAAAAATCACAGTACTAACACCAAATCATGAAAAGGATAGTGTTTTTTTGCATTCTAAGAGGACCCATAAAGAGAAACCTCCTCAAAAACCTAGTTCAGAATTGGAAAAGTGGAAACTTCAGGGATTGTTGAGGAATGAAAAGAAGGTGGTTGAGGATGTTAAGGTTGAAAAGTCAAGAAAAGTAACTGTTGTGGAAAAAGAAGGTGATGTTAAGGAGAGAGTTTCCGTTTCTATGGGTCAAAGTGGTGGTAGAAGAAAATCGTTATGTGGGTCAATGATTGATTTAGGTGATTTCTTTGCAATTAATGGAGCAAAAATGGTTTCAGCTGATATGCCACCGTTTATGCAGATCCATGCTGTTGATTGTGCTAGAAAAGCTTTTGATAGTATGGAGAAGTTCACTTCCAAAACCCTAGCATTATCCCTCAAGAAGGTATTATTCAATTGATTTTGATTGAAGTGATTTGATTCTAATTTTTTCTTTTTACAAAGATTCTAAATTAGTTTTGATTGAATTAATATGTTAAAATTGATTTGAAACTTAGTTCAATTGATAATGTCGGTATTGTTAGACTTAGACCTGACACTTTTATCGGGTTCAAACCAAGGGTCTTGGGCCTTGCAATTGTGTCTGAGTTTTAGTGGTGCTAGGATGACTTTGAGATTTGATAACTTTAGTGTATGTTGAAGAGAGAATGATTGGTTACGGGAGAGATAGAGATAAAATCATCAATGTCACCGAAATCAAATTTCATTTCATCAATGTCACCAAAATCAAATTTTGTCTATATACCCAAAATGACTTGAATGTAAGTGTATGTTTGAATTTAGTGTGAAATTGTCAAAATTGCAGTGATTTTTGACTAATGCACCCCAATCCAAATTTAGCAAAATGATTTGAACAATAAATTATGTTAGAAATTGTAGTTTTGAAGTTATATTAATGTTGGAGGCAAAATCAATAAACTATACAATCATTTTTGTCTCCTCCTAAAGAAACGTGGTTTACTTTTGCATTAGGAATAATTTAGGGTGTAATTCAAAATTTGAGTGAGTCTTTGAATATTTATGTCAATGATTGGTCAATGAATTCGGTTGTGTGGGTTGAAATATTGCAGGAATTTGATGGGGTGTATGGACCAGCATGGCACTGTATTGTGGGGACTAGTTTTGGATCATTTGTGACCCATTCTGTTGGAGGATTTCTATATTTCTCAATGGATCAAAAATTGTACATCCTTATATTTAAGACTGCTGTACAAAAAGCAGATTGAAGGAAGGTGGTGAATTTGGCAGCAATCACAGAAGATGAACGAATTTCGGTATAGATTTGTCATAGAAAAGTAAAAAGGCTTAGAGTAGAAACATCCTTTGTACATTGGCTTATGCTTCCAACATGAATCACCCCCTTTGTTTGTCTTTTCATGATTTTACAGAACCTAAGTGCATGGTTAGAATCGTGGCGAGTTTGATGAAATCACATCGCTATAGTGTAGCATGTTAAAAACGCGTGATTATACTAAATTTACCGTCAATCTAAACATGCACCAAGTAGACTTACTTGAAGATATGAAGGCAATGTGTAACTAATGGTTTAGTAGAAGTAAGCAACATTATATCCAACGGTGGTCACAATTGTATTTATCCTTTTGACTGAAATCAAATTTGATTGTACAATAATTAGAACTGGAATTTGATATCTTCTATTAAATTCAATTGAAGTAATTTACTTCCCCAGTCACGGATGTTGCAGTTTAAGCTAAGTTTGACACGATCAATTTTTGAGCTCGGTTAGTTTATATACGTTAACGAGTGTTTCTGGGGCACTTTAAGCATTTTAAATTAAGTTATTATTCTTTAAAAATGTCAAAGTTTTTAATTTTCAATGCACTTTATTACAAACTTTTATAAAAAAGTTATCATTTGAAGTCCTTAATCAGTATCCGGGGCACTAATTAACATTTTTCAATATATTTTTGTTTGGTAATATTTTTTTTTCACAAGTTCATACGGTTTTCTTACTAGTTTAATATATTTGTTTGGTAATCTATTTCAAGTTGCATTTGAATTTGTAGTATATAATTTTTTATTATTTTTACCCATCTTTTTATTTGCATCATCTAGTTCAACATTTCATTTTATCGATTTTGTCAATACTATAAATTTAATCTAACAGTTTATATGAGCCGGCCCTAATTTTCTAATGAGAGAAACTCCAACTTCTCTCTAAACTTTCTTTCACCTTCATTCATCGAGGAGGGATGGTTTTAGGTCATTTTTTGACTTAGAATCACTCCTCTACATCTATTTTTCCTTTTCTTTCAATCTAAATAAGTGGTTTTCACATCTATCAAGTTTTTTCTTTTGCGTTTTTTGTGATTTCGTCGTCTAAGTGCGGCATTGTGTTGTTCGTCGTCTTGTGCGGCGTTTGTTTTTGCGTCTTGTCGCGATGTTTGTTCAGTTCCTATTGAAAGATCTACATCAGTCAATTTCAAATTCAACCAATGATTTGGACGTCAACGTTGCAGGTCTGGAAGCATGGGTATTTCAGTGACTTAGGTTTATCATATTATTTGTAGGCATTTTGCCGTTGTATGCTATTAACTTGGGTGCTGTGAGTTTGTTCGCAGATTTACCCTTTACGTTTTTAGCGATGTTTGTATCTGATGTACTCTATCGATTTGAATGAATGAATATCGTTTTGTTTTTATAAAAAAAAAATAAAAATCTAATAGTTTATATATGTTGTAAAGAAGCTTATCAACAATAAACTTATTTTCCCAAAAAAAAAAATATTTGTTATAAGTCATCCACCATCAGTACACTTACTTTTTGAGCAATAATCTGCATCAATTGATTTCTTAAAAAAATGTGATATGTTAGCCGCAATTTATGTTGACTCTGTTAAATTGTTTCTTAAGGGTGTTACGTTGATTTATGTTGATGCATAATTATATATTTATGATACATCAAATCATATATTCTTTCAAAAAAATGTACAACATAATATACACTTCAAATAAACATTGTAAAGCAACGAATATCATATTTGAAAAATGTTGCGAAATCAACTTTAATCGAATCACACCAATGAAATAAAACAAAGATGTGTGGAGCAAAAGATAGTGATAATCTTAGGTCTAAGTGTCTTCAAGCAATAATACACACAAAGAGCTAATACAATGACACAAACACAAACCAAGCACAAAGATAAGCAAGCTTAAAGGAAATAAACAAACACACACGAGATGGTAACCCAGTTCGGTCCAATATGACCTACTCTGGGGGAGAGAGCAGCTCTCCAATCCACTATGAGAAGATGTTACAAGAGGTTACAAGAAATTAGTCTTTTCCCTAATCTCTACCCTTTGTTTCCCTCACCACTCTCATATGAACTTTCTCTAGTGAATACACAAAGGAAGCTTTGGATCCTTCCAATGATTCAATCTCACTACCCAAGGTGTTTACAATGTT
>Ga0315913_1009762_pt1 | contig 11188 bp, 8 predicted proteins | sample MpolsnodulesMG_FD_207736 | JGI IMG/M metagenome (GOLD analysis project Ga0315913, IMG submission 207736) | Medicago polymorpha root nodule microbial communities from Los Angeles, California, United States - small nodules | ecosystem: Host-associated > Plants > Roots > Nodule | place: USA... | reverse complement strand
TGGGGAAGTGGGAGATAAGGGGGGTTGGTTTGGTGCGAGGGTGTCGAGAGTATTAGGAGATGGCAAAAACACATTTTTTTGGTTTGATAATTGGATAGGAGATGTTCCCTTACATAGGAGGTTTGGTCGTTTATTTGATTTAGCGACAAATAAGTTAATTTCGGTGGCTGATATGTTTGACTTAGGTTGGGAGGAGAGGGGCGAGGCGTGGAGGTGGAGGAGAAGGTTGTGGACATGGGAAGAAGAGATGTTGGAGGCATGCAGACTATTACTTGATGGTGTTTCTGTGCAGGTTAATATTATTGACAGGTGGCAGTGGGATCCAGACATTCATGATGGCTACACGGTGCAAGGTGCTTACCAGATTCTGACAGATTTGGCTTCTTCTACAATTGACACAACCAGAGATCTAGTGTGGCATAAGCAGGTTCCCTTGAAGGTATCCATCGTGGCTTGGTGTCTGCTGCAAGACAGGTTGCCGACAAAGAGCAACCTTCATCGACGCGACATTATACTGGTCGAGGGAGATACGTGTGTGTCAGGCTGCAGTCAAGCGGAGTCAGCGTCCCATTTGTTCATTCATTGTGATGTTTTCGGGTCGTTATGGCAGCATATCAGGTCGTGGATTGGTGTGTCTGGTGTGGATCCCCCTCAACTTAATTGATCATTTCTCCCAATTTATACATTATACAGGTTCATCAAAGTCCCGCCGCTCGTTTCTCCAACTGCTTTGGCTCCTGTGTGTGTGGCTGATATGGGGAGAACGTAATAACAGGATCTTTAACAACGTAGAAACGCCTATTATAACACTACGTTTGTGTATGGCACTCAGAGTTGGTGGTCGGACCCTATGTGGTGTTTGTGCCTCGACTGACCATAGTCTTGTATATATCTTGTATGACTCTTTTTTGGTAGGGGTGTTCTCGAAGGTACGTCTTGTACTGATGGGAGTTCATCGCCTTTGTTAATATATCCCATTTTGATTTCTTCAAAAAAAAAATGTTTTAAGGCGAATAAGTGGGGTGCCTCAGGTTTGAATCCGACCCTTGCATATATTTTACAATGTCGCTACCAACTCAACTAATTAGCCATGGAGACAATATATTTATTCATTCTATATCTATAATATATATAAAGAAAATACATAGTTTTGGGGTGACTTTTTCACTTTCAATTATACTCTTAAACAAATTTGACCATAAGAATGTCATTTTGTTGGTGTTATTAAAAAATATAAGAATTTATATTATTTGTTATATTTTTGATATCAATGAAAAATATAAGTATAATTTGTTACAATACAAAAGTGTTAAATTATCTATTATTTATACCTATAATTTTAATCAAAATTTAATAAAAAATACATCCATAATTTATACGCATTAACGCAATAAAAAGAGCAGACACACCGAATGCTAGTATAATAATAATAAAAATCATTTACGCCCTTGTTTTTTCTTTCTATTTAATAATGTAATAATAATTATTGGAAAAGACCCACAATATTAATTGATTTAAGTGACAAAAAACTTGAGCCGCTGAAGCAAATTGTTAGGGTTCAATATCTGACTCTTGCTTACCAAGCATATTAGGTTGGAAGGGGAAGAGTACCCTAACAACTCATAATAATAATCTTTTTAAAAAATAAAAAACTCAAAATAATAACCTATACAATATATAAAGAGAATACATGGGTTTTGTGCTAGCTTTTTAACTTTCAATTATATCCTTGAATAAATTTTCATGTAATAATGCTACATTATTGATGTCATTTAAAAATATAAGAATTTATATTATACTTTCTATATTATTGGTCTCATTGAAAAAGATAAGTATAATTTGTTATAATATAAAAGTGTAAAATATCTATACCTATAATTTTAATCAAAATCAAAATAATTTTAATCAAAATTCCATAAAAACTAATTTTCATAATTTATGTCCATTATCACAATAAAAAAATCAGACAGGCACTTTGTGCCCGTCTGAGCGCTAGCAATAACAACAACAACAACAACAACATCAAAATTACAAAATACAAAATAATCAATGTTTAGATAAACAAAGTGATAATAACCATTTGAAAACTCACATGTGAAAGATCTCAAATCCAAACTTAAATCATGACGTTCACATTCAATATAACACTTTCGACATTTTTCAGAAGACTCGTGGATTGACATATTCAATTTTTTTTTACTAGTAGCTCAGTGACTAGAAATTCAACCCATAAGGTGAAAAGGTTAGAAATACACTGTTCGGACCAGGGTTGCACCTCATATAACTTTGACCAATTCAATTGTGACACAGAGACCAATTCAATTTTTTTTTTATCTCTTTCTTAAAAAAAAGTATTCTCTCTCTCTCTGTCTAGGTTTAAAAAAATTACATTGCCACGTGTCACAATTAGATTGATAAATATCATGTGATATTATGTCATTGAAGTGTAACCCGTTCGAATTCTAGCCACTCCATTCAACAATATCTCTGCCAACTAATCTATATTCAATGGGACGACGAAATAATTTTTTTTATAGGCATAATACATCATTTTGTCCCTTAACTTATTTTTTGTTTTCATTTTGATACCCTAACTATAAAGTGTCTCAATTTGGTCCCATATGTCTTTTGTCTTGCTTCTTTTGGTCTCTCGCAAGTCTATTATATTTAATAGTGAACCGCCAACAACTATTTTTTTTTCTTCATCTTCTAACTTTCCGATGCTTCTTCATATTCATACCAAATTCATCAATATTCATACAATAACCAAATCATCCCTTCAATAAATAAATAAAATCAACACTTTCATATCTCAACTTAGGAGAATTCAATACAACAAATAAAACTCAGTCGCATATGACACCTCACAACAATTAAGAGTTGTCGTGCTACACGCCGGCAACGATTGCCTCACCGAAAACAACAACGATGACGACGACAGAGACGCTGATGATGAAACAACGTTTCTGGCGCCGGTGGCTTCCGTTTCACATAAATAATCATTTTAGTTTTTTCCAGTTCTGTCCCAATAACTGATCTGCATATTTGCTTATTTTGAATCAAGCTCAAACCTAGAAAAATGTTTAACCCATCAAATCCTAGAAAAACGAAACAGAAGGGGGGCGAATGGGGAAGGAAGAATTGAAAGAAGGGGAAGATAAATAGGTGTTGTTATTGTTCTAAATTGAAAGAAGATGTTGTGAAATGTTGAGATGGTTGAATGAATAGATGAATGCAAGTTTTATTTGGGGATGAAGAAGAACAATATGGAAGAAGATGGAGGGAAAAAAAAATTAGTTTTTTGTGGTTCATTATAAGTTACAATAGATCCCTCTATGATCCAACAGTCTCCATTTAAAAAAAAAATCAAACGGTTTAAAACAAAAGATTTAATAAGGTCTATAGTGGACCACCTATAAAGTTGGTTCACCTTAGACATTTAAGATTAAAAACTAATGTAGATGACCAAAATGGTAAACGACATAAGAATTATGGGACCAACTTGAAACACTTAATAGTTAAGGGACCAAAGTGAAAACAAATAATAAATTAAGGGACAAAATGATGTATTAAGCCTTTTTTTTTTATATATATAAAGCAAAATCATAATACTTATAGTTGGAATTACCATTTTATTAATTACTATTTTGACCACGACACAATTTAGGAGATTCTAAAAACCCCTTCCATTCGTCATGTGGAGGAAGATAAATTAATCCGGAGAGTAAAGAAAAATGGCTACTACTCAGTAAGAAGTGCGTATCGTATGTGTATGGAAGATATAGAAGACAATTGTCATCTACACCGCCCCAGAAATTGGTCTAGTGTTTGGAGACGTAAGCTACACCCGAAGTGAAGAAATTGATTTGGATAGTGTGTCGGGGGTGCTTACCGATGCGAGCAAGGTCTCTGGATAGAAAGGTAAATTGCTTGTCTATGTGTGCTATGTGAGATGAATGCTATGAGGATGTGATCCATGTGCTGTTTGACTGCCCAAGAGCAAGAAATGTTTGGCATGATAATATTTATTGAGTAAAGTGAGTTTAACAACGCAAAATAACACCACAATGACTGAAATTATCTTTGCATTATTACAAGATATGTCACAAGTACAAATTTTGCAGTTTGTAACAATCATGTGGAGCTTATGGAAAGCTGCAACATGCATGTATGGCAAAATGCTATCGAAACAAGTCAAGCTATCCTCAAGCGTGCGAGGCAGCTGCTGAATGGCTGGAGAACAACGAAAAACACCAAGCAACAGAGCGGAGTGGTTGGGACTGGAGTCGGTACGCACACCTCTGAACATATGTCAACTGTTAGAGAGGTTACCATGCTGCTAGAACAACCACGACAACAAAACTCGGGGCTTGGTAGGCTGGAGTGTAATGTAGATGTGTCGTTTTCAAATGTATTAAATTGTGTTGCCTTTGGATTGTGTATTCAGGATAAATCGGGAACTTTATTAAGGCTTAGACGATGTGGTCGAATCCTGTGTGCTCGCCGGATATTGGTGAAGCTTTGGGGCTTTCACATGCTATTCATTGGGTGTCCGATCTACGACTTACAAATATGGACTTTGAATTGGATGCAAAGAATATTATAGATTATTATAATTGAGATAGCAATGCCATCTTCGAGTTTGGAGCAATTATCAACGAATGCAAGAAATGTTGTAACTCTTTTTTTTTGTTTAAACTCGAAGTTTAAGTTTATTCAAACATGAAGTCGCTCACACTTTTGCATGAGAGACGACTTTCTTACCTAGTGCACATTGATTTCTAATGAAAAACTATAAACTGTTTTCCCTAAAAAAAAAAAATCAAATTTTTCCTCTTATAGTAAAAAAGCAATAAAATTTACCGCACATAATAACAAAAAAAATAAACATGTACCTAGTAAGATTAAGATTAAGAAAAAGTACAGTGCATAAAGTCGTGTCACATATTAGATACGAAAAAGGGTTCGAGTTCAACTCCAAAGCGCATCTCATTATCGTTTTCATCTCTCTCTCTGAGCGAGTCTTTGGGTTTTACTGTTTCCTCTAAGGTACCATCTCTTTCACTTTCGATCATTCTCCTTTTTCTTTCTCTTTTTCTTTGTTTTAAATGTGTCGTTTTTTTATTAAGGAACTTGAAAATCTGAATGAATTTGAGCCATTTATTGATGACCCATTTGATCATAGCCGTTAAATTTTTGATTTTTTCATCTGGGTATCATTGATTATAATTTTTGATTTTTCAATGGAATCTTGTTTTTGTGTTTTTATTGATTTACTTGAATTTATGTTACCAAATAGAATGATCCTTAAATTATTGTTATTGCTATTGTTTTGAATTTTGTGATGAGGATAAATATTAGGTTTGTGATTTTGTTAGTTGATTACCTTTTAGGTTTTTTTTTATTGATGTTGGAAAGGGTGTTAGCTACTTCAGAATATTGCATTGAACATTTATTCAGTTGGCCTAGTGGTTGTGTTGATTCGGCTTAACCAAGGGAACCGAGTTCGAAACCAGTGTTTTGCATTTAAAAAAAAAAAAAGAACATTGTTTTGTGCTAATGTATATGAAGCACCTACACGGACACGTCGACACTTGTAAAAATTTGAAAAAATTAATTGAACGTAATTGCATGTATAGGTGTCCACGTGTCGGACACACCTTCCATCAGACGTGTCAGTGCTATAGAGGATAATGTTTTTAATTTTTTTCCCCTTGAAGGATTTGTTTATTTTTATGGTCTGTTTCAGTTTTTGGTAATTGATAAAGTGTCTTGTTGTTTCTCCTTCATTGTTTCAACTTTATGCGAAATTGAGTTTTCATGGTGTTGGGGAATTCAGATTCTATTGAAATGTTTGTGTGTGTGTGTGTGCACTGTAGAAGGGATTAAAACTTGTTGTCAATATCCTGATCAGAATCGTGAAAATCCACAATTTTGCCCTACTGATCTGGATCGTGAATAGAATCCTGTGTGGTTAAAATCCCTGCGAGATCGCATGAAAACATGAAATCGACGTGAAATCGTGCGATTCCATACGATTCTAACAATCCTGGCTGAGTTGTTTATGTTTACGCTTTGTGACAAGTTGTTTTATGTTTAAGATTTGAGACTCTGAGTCTTTTGTTTAAGATTTGAGACTTGATTGTTTTATGATTGTTTAAGATTTGAAACATTGAGTAGTTTATATATAATATCCATTTAGTTATTATTTTTGTTTTGGTAGTATCTTTCGATCTTGATTGCTATTTCATGTTTTACGATCTTGCTATCGCTTTTCGATCTTACAAAATTAATTGAGTAGAATCCTTTGATCTTGGTTGCGATCATATGTTTTATGATGCTGCTATCCCGTTTTGATTTGATGCACGATCTGATTCTGATAACCTTTATACTTGTAATGAAAGTGATGATTTGTGTTGGTTAAATTGTAACATAATCGCACACTCTTTAGATAATTCACTAAAATAAACGATAGATTTCAAGTTTGCTGCTACAGATGAGAAATGTTGTGCGTGTTCGCTCTGTTTTATCCTAACGCTAATGGTAAGTGGTTTTAGCAATTAAGGACCAGATTTACCTATACTACCACTTTACACAGTTTTGTGATGCTACAGCGCGATCACATTGCATTGTGCAAGGTGGCCGCTACACGTGATTGCTTATTCACGTGACATGTTTGCGGTATGGCTTTATTGCACAAGATTTCAGCCATCATGGCTGCTATGCTGAACTGGGGCTAAAACTCACATTTTTCATTACTTTCTGAGTGTTTGAACTATTTCTTTTATGGTATCGGATATATGTCCTGTTATTTGTTTCAAAAGTATTGTAGGGTTTGAAACTCTTCTTCCTCGATCATTCAGACAAAAAAGTTATCTCTATTTTTTATCTTTGCTTTCTTGCTCCATGACACACTGCTCTTTGGTGTCTTTTTGAAGCAAAATCAATGTTTTCCAATCACTGACCCACTGCTAGCTGATTCCACTTCTACATTTGGTCTCACAGATCAGAGCTCTCATTTTCTGTTTATGCTCGTTAACTCGCAGGTGTATACTATTTTTTTTTCTTGTGTTATTTTCTTTCTCTTTCCTTCACACGACTTCACAGTTCATACTCTTGTAATTTTCATCTGATCTATTCTGTTTTTATTTTTGCTATTAATTCCATTTTTGACTTCTTTCCCATTTTTCATTCCTCTTAGATATGTGATGATTCATGATTTTACATCTTTCATTATCCCATATACATGCAGTGCTAATGCCAGTCATCTTAGTCAGCAGTATTTATTGTTGTTGTTGTTGTTCTTACTATTATTTATATTTGACTATTCTTTACATGGTTCTCCATGCATCTGAATTTCATAAACAACTACCCGTCATGTATAGATTTAATTAATATGCACCGACAATGTAAGGGTTTATTACACTGTCAATCATCACAACAGTTGTATCATTACAAATATTTGACTTTTATTCTATCTGCCTTAAAGTTATACATATGATGGTTTGTGATTGATTGACAGTAGCACATCGAAATTAATCTCATCATGTATGCTACTATATGTAACATTCTAATGCAATTACTTAGAATGCTACTTATGAATAACACAATCAAATCTATATAATATAGTGTGAACTTGTGAAAAGTTTCCCTTAAATGTCCTTTGAGTGTTACGAGAACCACTTTGATAGCCAGCCCAACTTTCTAATTGTTCATTGAGGGTGCACAACCCCTTTCTTACCTTTTCTTACATATTCAGTTTTGAAGTTTTCTTCCGTAAACTGTTTCAGGCATTTGGTTGAGCTTTTGAGTCTTGTGATTTTTAGAAATATTGGTAGAGTTGCTTGAATGTCTGAGTGACAGGGTCCAAGATAAGTTAAAAGATCCAAAAGAAGTGTTGGGCTAGACTACTTCACATGACCCTAAAATATGAAAAGTCTAAACTAGGAAGAGGCAGAAAGAGAGAATAGAAATTGGTTACCGAATTGTGGGTTTGGTTATTACTTATTAGTGGAATGGTGTGTTAGGAAGGGTTATCTTCCAGAGAATCAAATTGTTAGTTACGGGTAGAGGCATGGTTTTTATGTTGTGGTTGCCATTGCACAGATCTCAAAATCATTTATATTGCAGCTGCAATTTAAAACTATGGGTAAAGGGCTGTAGCTCTTTACTCTTCTGCAAGTTTCTCATACTTTTACAGAAATCATGCACATCTCCCTCATTCCATTATTCTATTACTGCTCTATTCCATATATTGTTTTGGTATGCATCACTTGTTTGAAGTTATCTTAGGTGCTCTCAGTCTTAGTAACTAAAGTTTCAATATGATAAAGTGTTGTTCATAAACTGCTAGCAGCCGTAATTTTGTTCTTTTACTTTTCTTCAACCCCATTGGTATTAACAGTAGCAGGAGTTATAAATACCATGCTTGAACCTTTATTTAACAACAATTTTATGGTCCAGTTTTTTGTCATTTTCTATTATCCTCCCATTTTTCTTTATCATTGTCAGCTCATTCTCACTCAAATTTAAATATTTCCTTTTTTTCTTCTTAATTGGATGCAGTAACTTGAAAGTTTTTGTGTTCTTCTGCCTGTGTACTATGGAGCAAGAAGACGGCAACAATGGTGATGAGAATCCTCCACAAGAGTCTTCTAATCCTCAAACACCAAAGAAAGATGATAGCAACAAGGATACAAATGCTCCTGAAGGGTCTAGTAAACCAGAGTCGAGTGACAAGAAAACTCCAAAACAACTGAAGGCGAAGTCTAAAATTGTTAAGAAATCTAAGGCTGGCAAGCTGAAGACTAAGAAAAAAAACGTAGTCGGAAACATTGATGAACTGTCTAAAGAGAAGAGTGAGAATGCTGAAAATACTAAAGGGAAGGAAATTCAAAATGGGAGCACTAATAGCAAAAGTCCTATTGGACAGAGTGGGAAGGCTGAAAATAGTAAAGAGAAGAAAATTCAAAAAGAGAGCACTAGCGGCAAAAGTCCTATCAGAAAGAGCAAGAAGGATGAAAATGATAAAGAAAAGGAAATTCAAGGGAGCACTAGTCGTAATGCAAGGAGACGACGGGGTAGAAGAAACAGAATGGTAAATTTGGATAAGACTGAACAAAAGCCGGATAGAACTGAACAAAAGCCTGATAAGACTGAACAAAAGCCTGATAAGACTGAACAAAAGCTGAAGAATGAAGAGAATCATCGAGAGTTAGACAAGGGTGAGAGGAGTAGAAGAAAGAAAACAAAACACAGTGATTCCAGTGAGAAAAATAGAGAAAAAGTTGGTGGTTTCATCTTCATGTGCAATGCAAAGACAAAACCTGACTGTTTTCGCTATCGTGTCATGGCTCTTCCAGCTGGTAAGAAAGAGGTCGTTTTAGGCATAAAGCCTGGGACTAAGCTTTTTCTTTATGACTTTGATCTGAAGCTGTTGTATGGGATTTACAAAGCATCGTCTTCTGGTGGTATGAAACTCGAGCCCCGTGCTTTCGGTGGTAACTTTCCCGCTCAGGTTGCTTCCCCTTATATATTTTGCTATTTAATTTTCCCAGATGTTGTTTTTATTTATTATGACTTACCCGGCGATGGTGTGACTTTCAGGTACGGTTCAGTGTTGCTTATGATTGTATCCCACTGCCTGAGAGCACTTTCAAGAATGCCATCAAAGAAAACTATAATGACAAGAACAAGTTCAAAACTGAACTTACTGTTAGACAAGTGAGAACCTTATGGCACCTCTTGTAAGCTAGGTATCAGTAATATATTTTATTCTATGTCAGGTGATAATCATTTATTCCCTCAGGTTAGGAGGCTCACGGCACTTTTCCGACCAGTGGATATTCATTCAGCTATGAAGCCTGTCCGCTCCGCTCCAAAAGCAATAACTCGAGACAGGGAGACTCGTGATGGTGGTAGGGGATCCCGGTCCCATTTGAATAGGGAAATACCTAATGTGCTGTCTCATGAAAGGGACCGTCGGAGTGAACGGCGAGAGGAAGCTCCTCGAGATTTATTTCTTACCGAAAAGAGTTATCGTGCATATGGTCTCCTAGGTGTTTCTCAAGCAAATCCCATGCCTGATCCTTACGAGAGGGAGTATGAAAGAGAGCGCCACCATAACTTGGACCACTCTATTTACAGGAAAGACGAAAGGGGTTATGAAAGAGAACGCCACCATCACTTGGACCACCCTATTTATAGGACAGATGAAAGGGATTATGAAAGAGAGCGGCATCAACACTTGGAGGCCCCTATTTACAGGAACGATGCCCCTTCACGTGGTGCTGATCCCCTTCGTTTCAACGAGGATGAGCGTCAGACCTATTATCGGGATGCTGCTTCTGATCGTGCGGACGATCCCTATCATCGCTATCGCTATGGAGCTTCTCCACGGGATCCATATTTGCCATCTGTGAGTAGAGAGGAAATACCTTCAAGGTCTTATTTGGTTGGGGGAAGAACTGATAACTTACAAAGGGGAGAGACTATTGCAGATGGTAGGCTTTATTCAACCCATTCTGCTGCTAATGCTTTGTCCGAATATAACCGTATGCAGCGTTACCATGGAGCAGAGTTGGAGACTACAACTATTCCAGTTTCATCTCGTTACTCTTTCGCCGGTCCTTCATATTCACTTCGCTAAATCAAACATGTTGTAGATTAAAAAACCCCTTTTGTCTTATGTTCCTTGAGATTATCTTTATTCTTCAAATAACTGTATTATTAATCGTTCATACTTTTTCTTAGGTACCTTTAAATTGGGAAAGCATTTTTACTGTGTACTAGATTTACTGTGATGCTGACAATTTTCCATGCAGACACTACTAGCTTTACAACTTTTGAATTAATGTCTTATAGCTAGTTGTCATTTGTTGGTTGAATTGGAAGTTAGACAGGTAATTTAATTGCTTTAAGCAAAAGTTTTCATTTTGCTGGCTGATAATTTATGATAAGTTATGAAAAGACACAGCAATGAAAGAAAATGACATGGACAAATAAGAAAGAAGGGTCAAAGCTGAGGAGAGGAGGGCAGAGACTAGCAAGAGATGGAGACTATGGACTGATCATGGCTCTTATCACTCATTGATAGAAGACAAAATACCTTCTGATCAGTCAGTTCTGAAAAATTTACCTTATAAACATTGTTTCTTCTTTTTCCTTTGAAGACTATGGACTGATCATG
>Ga0315913_1009758_pt1 | contig 11192 bp, 4 predicted proteins | sample MpolsnodulesMG_FD_207736 | JGI IMG/M metagenome (GOLD analysis project Ga0315913, IMG submission 207736) | Medicago polymorpha root nodule microbial communities from Los Angeles, California, United States - small nodules | ecosystem: Host-associated > Plants > Roots > Nodule | place: USA... | reverse complement strand
TATACGTAGGATGAGCCGCAGATTTATTTATTATTTGCAAGAGAATTGGAAGAGACTTTGGATTTTAACATTGTGGGTATGCATCATGATTGGGCTCTTCACGTGGAAGTTTATTCAATATAAGCGAAAGGATGCTTTCCATATAATGGGTTACTGTCTTCCCACAGCCAAAGGTGGGGCTGAGACCCTGAAGTTCAACATGGCACTTATACTCTTTCCCGTCTGCAGAAACACCATAACTTGGCTCAGGTCTACCAAGCTGTCCTATGTTATACCTTTTGACGATAACATCAACTTCCATAAGGTACGCATTCATACCACAAGGAAACCTGCATAATCTGGAAACTATTTTATTATGGTGTTTGACCGTCATAATATCTTGTTTATTCTTCCACGCTTGCAAGTTTAGAACTAGTAATAATTAGTAAAATTGATGAATCCCCCGGTGAATAAAGTTAAAATGCAAACTAAAATATAAAATATGAAGTGCACACACAAATTTTTTTTCAATAATTAGAAAATTTCACTAAAAATAAAAGTCTAGCAAAAAGAATTAATAGGTACATTAGATATGTTTTTACATATATTACTAATGCAAATACATTTAACTATTTTCATGATTTTACTATAACTGTTTTAATTTTATATTACCTTATTCTTGTATAATGAACTTTAATCCTCAATTTTAAGAAATATCTCTATGAGATCCTTACTAGTTTTTTTTTAATATAAGAAAGTTCTTACTAGTTTGTGAATTAAATTATCATACAAAAAATAATCACAGTATTCAATACAATATTCTAAATTTGACATAAAGAAGATATTTTATTTCATCAAAAACAAAAGAAAATATTTTCTGTCAAAAAATTAAAAAGATAGCAGAAACTTCAACAGTAAGTTTATGTAAATTCTATGGTGATGTATATGATTTTAGTTTTTACTTTGAGATTCTTGCAGACAATTGCTGGGGCAATCGTGATTGGTGTTATACTTCATGCCGGGGATCACCTTGCTTGTGATTTTCCAAGACTTGTAAGTTCGTCTGAAGCTGATTATCAGAAGTATTTGAAAGGTGTATTTGGTCGTAATAGACCCAGTTATGGAGACATAGTAAAAGGGGTTGAGGGTGTCACTGGAATTTTGATGGTGGTTTTAATGGCAATATCATTTACACTTGCAACAAAATGGTTCAGGAGAAATCTCATTAAGCTGCCTGAACCATTTAGTAGGCTCACTGGCTTCAATGCCTTCTGGTATTCACACCATCTGTTTGTCATTGTCTATGTTCTGCTCGTCATCCATGGTGTAAAACTTTACCTCGTGCACAAATGGTACTATCAAACGGTATGTAATTTAGAGAATGGGATTTCACTTGTTTAGGATATTTATGAAATGCATTGCTTAAGGTGATTGGTTATTTGACGCCTTGAGTTTTGATTTTCAGACATGGATGTATCTTACAGTTCCTGTTTTACTCTATGCTTCCGAAAGAACGCTCAGATTATTTCGCTCTGGTTTATATACAGTCCATCTAATAAAGGTGAGCATAGGAAGTGAAACAATTAGTGGTAGGCTCTTCAAATTAGTTTCAACTTCATTATGAATACGGGTTCATTAGTTTTGTATACAACACAATTGGCTGTTCTGGGCTAATTGTATATATCTAAACTCCAGTGAGTGGAGTTCTACAAAGTAAAAATTGTATATATCATTTTTTGTAAATGAACCAACATTAACTTCTTTCCTCTTCCTTTTATTTATATGTAAAAAACATTTAGGTTGCTATTTATCCTGGAAATGTTCTCACATTGCAAATGTCCAAGCCTCCTCAATTTCGCTACAAAAGCGGACAATACATGTTTGTACAATGTGCTGCTGTCTCTTCGTTTGAGTGGTAAGTTGTATTTCAGTTTTTTTGCGTTATTTTGCAATAACTATGGTGATTTTTCGGTTGCATGTTGCATTGTTACAGTTTAAATCATGCTTCATATAATATTTGGGTTTTAAGTTAAGGGCTTCTTTTAAGGAAAATGAGAGAAATCAATATAAATTGTGGATAGTTAACTACCATCTGCATATGTTAGTATCCATAAAGGGAGAGAAATCATGCTTCGTCTGTAATACATATATCCTCAAGGACATTGAACTAGAAAAGAAGGGAAATGTGAAGTGATATCACATTTTAATGACCAATAAGGAGTCTTGATTCTGTTTCAGAGCAAATTTTTTGGCATTGTTGCCCAATTTAACTAGTGTCGTGTGTCGGTATCTCACACTAACACGAGTTGATATATGTATTACAGGCATCCATTTTCTATTACCTCAGCCCCTGGGGATGACTATCTGAGTGTTCACATTCGACAACTGGGTGACTGGACTCAGGAGCTTAAAAGGGTATTTTCTGAGGTCTGTGAGCCTCCTGTGTCCGGAAGGAGTGGGCTTCTCAGGGCTGATGAAACGACAAAGAAAAGGTAAATGTAGCTCCTATAATATATTTTTGCCTCCAAATTTTTGGTCATCAATTATAACCTATACTGAAAATTCTGCTTACATCTTGTTAACTGTTGATAAAGTTTGCCTAAGTTAAAGATAGATGGACCTTATGGTGCCCCAGCACAAGACTACAGAAAATACGATGTTTTGTTGTTGGTCGGTCTCGGTATAGGAGCAACTCCTTTCATCAGCATTCTGAAAGATCTTCTCAACAACATTGTCAAAATGGAGGAGCTGGCGGTGAGTGCTACTGATAATAGAAAACGTGTTAAAATCCATGTATAAAAAGTAATAATTATATGTTATAGTACAATTATACTGATTCTCATTTTAATTTTTGTTTGTAAATAAAGTAAATTAACCATCAGCACTACTTCCATCCAGGACTCAGTCTCTGATACAAGTAGAGGTTCAGACCTTAGCATTGGGAGTACTGATTCACCATCTCTTAATAAAACTACTCCTAAAAGGAAGAAAACACTGAAGACTACCAATGCTTATTTCTACTGGGTTACAAGAGAGCAAGGCTCTTTTGATTGGTTCAAAGGAGTCATGAATGAAGTAGCTGAGCTTGATCAAAGGGTACATTGGTTATTGCAGAAGATTTTATTTATGTTATAGATACTTGCTCCTAAAGAATTATAAGTATTCCTTTTCCCTTCTGCAAGATGAATAAGGATTACTTGCAATTGGCTAATATTGATCGTCAAATTATGGACTTCAGGGTGTCATTGAGATGCACAACTACTTAACTAGCGTATACGAGGAAGGAGATGCTAGATCCGCCCTTATCACCATGGTTCAAGCACTTAACCATGCCAAAAATGGAGTTGATATTGTTTCTGGAACCAGGGTAAGCATTCTATTTTTGTTATATACAATGCATTTGAGTACACTACCCTTGATGCTCTTTTAATTTCTAAGTCCGAAGTGAGTAAATTAAAATAGCTTCTTTTGAATTTCTAATTATTATCAGGTACGGACACATTTTGCTAGGCCTAATTGGAAGAAGGTTTTCTCAAAAATGTGTTCCAAGCACTATAGTGGACGAATAGGTTAGTCTCCATCAAGTATATGTTGGTACTTCATACATGGTAGTATGGTAGACTTTTTTCTGTTTTCCTTGCACTGACATTATTGCTGTCTTAATTCATATCAGGTGTATTTTATTGTGGTGCACCGGTTTTGGCCAAAGAACTTAATAAACTATGCTTCGAGTTCAATGAAAAGGGTCCAACAAAATTTGAGTTCCACAAGGAGCATTTCTAACTAATTTGGATTGAGCTGAAACCAGTTATAGCAAATTGATGTGGCCTGATTATATGACTTTGTTCAATAAGCTCGAACCTTTTTTGCATAGAATGTGAACATCATTGTACATACCAGACAGCAAACTTGCTTGGCACTTCATCATACATGTAGCTGCAAAGAAGATATAACGGCAGCTTATGCACCATACAGTACGTTACAAACATTGAAGACATTGACTTAATTGGAAGCTACATTGATTATTGCAGATAGATCTGCAGTGAATTGAAAGGGACAGTTTTGAGGATAAAGAAAGATAAAAGGAGGTAAGGGGACAAGGGATTGGTTATTTTTTAAGAGTAACTTCCTCATTTTTCTGAGTAAATTCGATGATTCTAGAAAAATAGGGCTGAAAATGGTGACTCACGCTGGAATCGTCATGTAAAGGAGAGCGAGTACTTGCTTTTACGACCCTCTCTCCGTCTCTCAACCGAACCCTGATTTTTGTTTGGCTTTTCTACTGAGGAATTTCCTTCAGAGGAAGGGTCTATATGTAAATGAGGCTAATATAGTGTTTTCTTTTTTCTTTTATCAAGGTTACCACTAGAGCTATTCTTTTACCTTTTGTATCATAGCACATTATGGATAGATAGAGAAGAATACAAATTAGACAAATGTGTTTTTTTTTGTTGATAAAATTAAACATGTGAGTTGATGGACTATTAATGTGCTCATCTGGTCAAATGTTAACTTCAGTACTGTCTGCACTTAGTTTACAAACAGCATCAAAGTATATTGGGAATTTGGTCTCACAGTCTTTTTTCACGGGCCACCCTGATTCCAAATCTCATGTCATGAAACTGGAGGTTCATTTGGATATCAACTTTTCCTTCAAATATTTGTCGGCAAGACTTAAATATGTTTTAAACATTTAGTCCAAATGAATAATCCCTTCTGCATAATGGAGTGTGGTTTTGCTAATTGTCAACTAATGTGAAGTTTTTCTTTTTACAAAACTAAAGTTATACATAATACCAAAAAAACAAAAGTTATACAAAACATACATGGTTATAATTATCAATATAAATTTAATATTGTTGCTTCTTATACGTTAGGATGCTCGCCAAAACTGTTGAAGTGTCTCACAAATCTTGTACAGGCAGAAGTATTGTAGGCTTGTAGCACTCGGGTTTTAGTTATAAGCATATGCTGCAGCATTTTAATTCTGTTACAGTTAGGTATAAGGCCGTTACAAATCAGTACTGGCCATAACATGATAACAGTTCACTTATGTCAATTATGAGTTAATGTTTGTCTTCACGAGTCTATATAAGAAACATACAGTATTTCTACGTGAGTAATTTCGTGAGGGGATCCATGGGAAACATTTGATGTGTAATGTGAGACAATTCATGTAAACTCTACTTGTGAAAAGGAAATTAGAGAGATTGAGAGATCAATGGCAAAGTGAAAATAGAGTGTTGATCAAAGGGGCTTTAGTAAGTCTTCGTAGCTCTCTCCTCAAAGTAGGTTTTTAAAATTAAATCACAAACTTTTGGTGCTCATATTCTTCTATTTTCTTTGTTTTGATTACTACACTAGAAAGCGAAATGGATGATAAAACACTTTTTAAGAGATTAAACATTATTACATGTCCAAAACTAGATTCAAACCCAAGAAACAACTTAAAGTGATTGTAATCTTTTCTTTTTAATGTACGTAATGTTACGTTTTCTAATTCTAAAATCTGACTAATACTATATTTATCATTCCTAAGTTAATATGTTTTGTTTTATTTCTTATGATAATGGTGATAGTGAATACATTAACATACCAATTGGGGTCGGCACAAATGGATAAACATTTTGTCTACACCAGTCAAGTTGTGATTAGAATTTTAGTCTAAAATTCTATGAGCAATATGTTATACGTAAATTCTACTGTAAATTCTCAATAAAGTTGGTGGTTCTCCCCGACTTTGAATAACCGTAGACCTACCCAAATATAAATTTAGACAATATAAAAAAGTGAATAAATCAATACATAATAAGACCAATTTGGTAAAATTGTTATATTCATTCTTTTATTTATTAATTTTATTTAATTTATATACAAGAATCAATTATGGCACTCCTAATAAGAACTCTTGGCCTCTCACTTTTTCTCATATCCTTCAAGAAGGTGGTACTTATGAATCGGGTTAACAAAACATGGGGCACTTTCATATCAAACTAGTGTGGGCAAATCCATCTTCTGTGGTTTCTCAATAGTCGATGAACGCTGTTAGTGTTGTTTGTCGAAATTGGATTATTTCAGGGGAGGCCACATTCAAGGTTTAGAATTTTGTGGCCCTCCTATCGAGATCAACCGATCTTAAAAAATAAAAATTATATTCTACTTTATAATCTAAAATGTTGAACTTGAATCTGAACTGCTCGTTCTTTTAATCTAAGATCAAAGACTTTCTTTACTTTCATATATTTTTCTTTTGTTTCCTCCTAATAAAAAAAAAGAAAGATGTAAAAGAAAAAAAAAGGAAACAAACAAATAAGAAACTTATTTTTCTATTCTTATGGTCACTTGGGTTTTAAAATTCCTTTCTCTTCCCATCTTCCCTGTCATAGAATATATCAAAAATGAAAAAGAAATGTTATAAATTCCAAGCTTTGTCTTTCATGACTAGGTCAATTTTAACTGGTTCTCAATTGACAAAACTCAATAAAATAGTTGGATGGAACTTGATTAAACCAGTTAAAAAAGATGTAATTACATCTTGGATTTCTAATATTTTTTTTTACAATTACATTTCGCTCCTTTTGGTTTTGAATATAAACAACAAAATATTCAATTTTGATGGTCTAAATATCAAAGTAAATTTTAACAATCTTTACTGTAAAATCATATAATTCATAAATTATCCTGTAATTGATTTAAAATTTAAAATTTTGTTGCCTTTTACTCACAATAACAGAGATTATCCTAGGAGTTGTTATCCCCATAACATCAACTAATACGAGAGAACTTAGCCTAACTGGACACTGCTCATACACACGCAACCCAAGTGCATGAAAATTAAATGATATATATTGAACTATTTTTTTTTAAAGAGTGTAATATAGTTTTTTTCTATATATTCTAGATCTGAAAAATTATATTAATTCTAAAGCATTTATATTGAAGAAAAAATGATACTAGAACAATACACCTAGGTGCTGCCTTAAAAAAAATAACACCTGAATACTATTGAGTTGATCAAATATAGGTTGGTCTAATCGATAAATATTCACATTCGATTTGATAAGGATTAAGTTTGAATTCTGCTATTAATATAAAAACTATGTTGATGAATAATATTTAAGTATCTCTATCAATACTCTCCAAAAGATTTTATAGACCTTGGTAAGTTTTCTTTTTTGGTTAAAAGGTTAAGAGACTTTTAAATCTTTTTTGGTTACAAGGTTAAGTGAAAAGAAAGAAAACTACAATCTAGAAAACCAAGTTTTCATAGAGTTCGCAAGTTGGAGGTCCAATAAGCCTAATAGGGGATAGATATGGACCATGAAATCAATAGTAAATGAAGCATCAAACTTAACTAAAAAATCAATACAACTATTTCCTTCTTAAAGGATGTGAACATTGTAAACATATCAGTCACCCTTGAGGAGATTTTTAATGTCTTGGATCAAAAGTATTGGAGTAGCTCCTTCTGAGCTTTCATGACCAACTTATTTATTTGTTTTTCTAAATTCATCTAAACTTTTAGTATTAAATTGGTCTTTTATTCTACACTTCACATGACTTCTAGAAAGTCCAGATCGATGTATCCCTTCCAGCACGCTATGTCTTGATTCCTTCGAATTTCTATTACCCCATTTCTAATCATACCCTCCCATTAATTCAAGTCACACCCCATTAATTATATAGTCAACGGTTCTATCCAGCCGCACCTATTGGTGTAAACGCGTATTGGAATATATCAACCATTGACTGACTCATTAATATTTCTCAATGCTCTAAGTTAAACTTAAAATTCAAGACTCTTGGCCATCATTATCATATGATCAAAACATTTGAAAATGTTCACACATGGGACATAGGAATGAATCGTGGATCCACAATTTAAATAGAACACGAAATGACTTAAACTACTAGTAATAGTATATATATGAAAGTGGCAAATAAACCAAAACAAAGTCACAACAATAAAAAAAATGGCTCATACACAAAGAGAGCAATTCAAACCTATAGCACCAAATTTCATATCATTAACAACTCACTTTAGCAGCCCAAGTGCAGATAATCAACAACAACACTTATCTGAACGCAAAACAAAACGCATAAAAAAGTTTGTCATATGGTGTGGATGCATCACTGCAATTCTTTTGCTACTTATTGTCATAGTCATAATCCTAGCTTTTACTGTCTACAATGTAAAAGAACCTGAAGTTAGAATGAATGGTGTTTACCTTATAAGTGGAAATTTCAACGGTAGCAACGCTTCAAATAACGTTAAAATTCATGCTGATATGTCTGTGAAGAATACAAATTCATTCACTTTCAGGTATGGAGCAGTAAACACCACTGTTTTTTATAATGGAATTGATATTGGAGGAGGAATACAACCATCGGGAAAAGCTAAGGCGCAAAGAACAGCGAGGTTCAACGTGACTTTGGTTATTAATGCGAAAAAGCTTGTGGACAATCAAGAATGGAATATTGATATTAGAGATCAAGCTTTGAATTTCAGCACTTATACGAGGATCAATGGAAAAGTGAAAATATTGAATATGTTCAAGAGGTCAATTAAGGTTGAGTTGAATTGTACTAGTACATACAATATCCCAACAGAATCAATCACACGAGGTGATAATTGTATTGGATTCGTTAATATTTAGATTTCATTTTTAAGGATTCAATTCTGGTAATTAGTATTTGTGAGACCTTGTATTATGGTATTTTTGTAGATATATATTGTACCCAAAAAGACCAACTCTCTATAGTTTTTTGATTTGGTCTGTTCTGTTTCATTTTTAGCTAGTAATTGTAGAGATTGTGGAACATACCATACCACACTACCATGATTTTTCAATTCGCCAAACACACGTTGTCTCCTATTAAAAGTGATTTTAGAAAGAAAAAAACATGAATTTGAATTTCTTGCACCCAACCAGTTAGTTTACAATTTACTTATTAACTTATATATTATTCTTGAAATCAAAGACTTGCGGAAAATTCAATTGTGCGAATTGAAAGACTTCTCATCTAATAACTTAGCCTCTGTTTGTTTTGTTGAAACAGTGGAAAGTGAAAAGGCGCACGTTTGGAGGCTTTATTATTTTCACGACAGAATTGCCTAGAGACACGAGAAATTAGCTTTAAACGTAGACCAAACAATGCATTAATCTTTTGGGTTTAAATTTTTTTATGCGATTAAGTCTTAGCATACCTATCTATCTGTTGTTTTTCTATCAACATTTTAGAGTCTTATTCAACCATTCTACTTCTACCTTTCAAACCGGAATAAATGAACAAACAAATTGAATATCAGCTTAACTGATGGAAACGGTAAGTTTCAATCCACCTCCCCCCACGCTATTTCATGACACGGAAAAGGAAAATAAAAAAGAAAGATGAAGTGAAAGAAATATAATGTTTTAGGATAAAAGGGTTTTAACAAGTTTATTTTTTTTTACAAAACAAAATTCTTTTAATTTGAAAAACTAAAAAATTATATTGTAAGAAGACTTTCGATCAGTTCTTCAAATTTAATATAAGTTGACATAATATTCTTGATTTTTGACGGGTTGTGAAACAAGTTAGAATCTATCTTGATGATCATTTCCTAAACCATGTTTATTTTTGGGCGCCATTTTAAAAAACAAATTGAAAAAAGATTTGAAATTTTTTTTTCTTTTCTTTCTAGTTTTGAAATTCTTAAACAAACTTTTATCTATTGAACTACTTCCTTCCATTTCATATACCTATAATCTATAACTATATAGAAAAAGAATATAAATTCAAACGACTCATACAAATCAATATATGAAGGGAGTATTATTGAAATGCTTTTTATCACGACAATTGATTTCACAAACCATCTCGAGTGATCTACACAATCGAAAGTCATTTCTTTTATTTCATTTTTAATTGTTGATGTATTGTTAGTGAAAGCTATTTTATATCAATTAGTCATTTGTGAAAAATTTGCCCCATATGTTGTCGCTATCTATAATATGGTTTTTGGTGTTAACCTTCGATTTTAATAAAAATGAGTTCTAATAATATGAAATTCGATTGAAAAAAGTAAAATCTGACCAAATATTATTTCTTCTTAAAATCAACTGATGAAACTTATTAATCACTTTTTGTTTTTATACGGAACAGTAACTTAAATAAAACGGTGAAGCTAAAAAATATTTGTCCTCACTTTAGTAAAAGTAAATAAATACAAAGTCCTGATTTGTTGTCTGTGTCAAGAACACTTTCCCTCCCTTACCCAAAAACAATCATACTTTCACTGCTCATGTCCCCATCTTTCCCACTTCTCTGACCGCATTTTCCGTCGTCTCGAATTACTATGATACTTTAATGTTTCAAACTTTATCAAATCTACATCAGTGAGTGATTATTAATTATTTTCGTTTCATTTTTGTTTTCATGTTGGTTTGGTGAAAATTAAAAACATGCTAGCGCCTATAGGTAAGAAGAAAACCAAATCTAAATCTAAATTAAAAGATGGAATCAAATAAACCTAAGTTCATTAGACCACAGCTAAAACAAGTTCTACAAAAAAGGATCTGATTTTGGTGGATTCTGCTGTACATTTGATGATGCACTATGAAACATATCATAAAAAAAACAAAATATGGTTAATCTCAAAGAATTTTGGGAATCTCCACATCCTATGTAACACCAACTTTTTCATTAGAGACGAAACATGTAAGTATATTTAGTTATTTGTTTTGAGTTTATTCTAAAAATAATAAATTGATTTCTCAATATCTCTAACTCAATACTAATAGATTTTATTTTGCAATTACTACTTTATTTAAATGGAACAAATTCTTATGAAGAATGTTGAACAAATTTGTAATATAACCAGAGGGAGTAACTCAAACCTCACCCAACGTTCCCATTCTCTTGGGTAGTTGGTGTGCCCCCGAATCACCATTCTAAGAGCATCTTGGAGGTTGCTTGCCTATTAGGGTTCACCACCTTTTAGGTACTCTATTGGAGATAAAAATAACGGATGACTATTAAAGTGTAGTAGTTATACAAATACTCTCTCTTTCTTTATTTTCAAAATGGGTCAACATATTAAATTACATTAAAATAAATATTTTTTGTTGAGAGTAATTACATAAAGTTATTTGTGCGATATTGATTAATTTTTTTTTGAAGTGTTAGATCGGAGGAAATAAGTGTTTATCAAGTATAAATATTAAAAAAAT
>Ga0315913_1009752_pt1 | contig 11196 bp, 6 predicted proteins | sample MpolsnodulesMG_FD_207736 | JGI IMG/M metagenome (GOLD analysis project Ga0315913, IMG submission 207736) | Medicago polymorpha root nodule microbial communities from Los Angeles, California, United States - small nodules | ecosystem: Host-associated > Plants > Roots > Nodule | place: USA... | reverse complement strand
ATAGGGGCAACATTCAAACAGAAGGGGTGAGATTTCACATTCAATAATAATAAGCATATAATTCATCAACGGAATTTAACAACTTAAACAACAATCATGGTTCACATATACTTATTATCAATAATAGTTCACATATGCTTCATTTATTTCTACTTAGCATTTAGAATCAACGACAACAACTCAACAACAACTTACATCAACAACTCAACAACAACTTGACTATGCAATATGCATGTGGTACCAATCAGGGCATCAAGCCCTCAACTTATAGAGCATAGGCTCTCAACGTGGTGTGAATGATCAAGCATTCAACAGGGCATCAAGCCCTCAACTTAATATGAATGATTTTACATTCAACAGGGCATCAAGCCCCCAACTTAATATGAATGATTTACATTCAACAGGGCATCAAGCCCCCAACATAATATGAGTATGCATGGACTCAACAACTTAATCAACAACAACGTACGACATCGACGACTTGACAACATCAACATTACAATCTCATAAATACTCATCATTTAATCGCAACATCATATAATCATCAAGATAATTGCAACATAGGCATGCATATAATAATTCATCAACACATATACATACCTTCATGTAATATTTCATCAACAAGTTATTCATATAATAATCATCAACATACATACATATATCAATTCCTAAATCATGTTATTCTTGACAACAAACCACCTGGGTAACTGATAATATCACTTAAAGTTTTCAGGTATGCACTAAAGGCTAACTCAAAACAGAAATGTATGAATACAACACAAGAACATGAAAAGGTACAGCACTACCATGTTACTCGTCGTGGCGGGCGACCTTACTCGCCGTGGCGAGCAAACATTGCTCTCTGTTACACACTTACTCGCCGTGGCGAGTGGATGGCGAGCAAACACTGCTCTCTGTCACGTATAGCTCGCCGTGGCGAGCAGTCTACTCGCGGTGGCGAACGTAACAGGTTCTCTGTCGGGAAGTGCGATTTTTAATCCCCAAAAACCCAATTTTCAGCAACCTTCATCCCAAAATTGATAGGAAACTCAACCTATGATCATTCTACAGTCTGAACATCAATTATCTATGGATTCTACGGACTTTCCACACTCCTAACATCCAATTCTACATGTTCTACCATCAAATCCTATTCTTAACCCTAATTCCCATATTCTCATGAACAACAACAAACCTACATGCTAAATTCAATTTTAGAATTACAATACTTGAGGTTAGAGAATATTAGTCTCACCCTTACCTTAGATTGGTGATTGCAATACTCTACAAGTTTCTCCCTTCTCTTGGTTCTCTTCTCCTCTTTCTCCCAAAGACTTCTATGCAAAACCTAATTTTGTCTGTCTCTTGTTTTTCCTTATATACTTAGCAGATTTTCTACTTCACACCACTTATTCTTGATTATTTCAAAAACAGCCCCTCCAAGTCTATTTATTCTAACTTCCCACATATTCTTCTAAATAATAATATAAAGCCACTTAATAAAATATTAATGCACAACAACACGTCATAAATCAACATAAATCACATAAAAGACTCTAAACTCAACCAAAAATAATTAGATAAATAAATAGGGCGTTACATTCACCATGTATGTAGGTAAGGTGTGTTGCAACAGTGGATCTAGTGGCGGAGACAAGAAAAATGTTTGGGTGGGCCACTAAAATAAACTATACTATATTCATACAAAATTTATGTTTTAATAAGCATTTTGATGTTGTCTCTGAAGGGTAATCGTATTACAAAAACATAATGCGTAGCGTATAAAAGCAAAATAATTTCCCTCTCAATTGATCCTTACGAATGAACAAGATCAAGGATTGAAGAATTACCTCTTGTAGTGTAGTTCCTTTGTTGTCTAAACTTTGAATCTAATCCCAAGCACCACTCTTCCGGTAGTGCCTCTACTCAGTCCACACGAACAATCGCCTCTGCTCACAGTGCTAGCTTCTACGAGATGGAGGTTTAAGAGAGAGAAATGGTGGATTAGGGTTTCTAAAGTGGTATCAGAGTTTCAACAACTTTTGTTTATACAAAAGGGTTCTATTTATAGAATCCTTTGTGTGCACATCAAGTCATGCGTTATTGGGCTTGTACAAGCCCAATAACCCATTCGATTGATCTGCTAGTTTTATTAACTTCACTTACTAAACGCATCCCACAAATAAGTCTTACTTATTTCTCTCATTCAATTGTTCTTTTGTGTGTGATCATGTAGGTTCTTGCCACCTTGGCAATAATATATAATAAATTATGTATTTAATAGTATAAACAGTGAGCGGTATCTAGCAACACATCACTGCTACCCAAGTGACGAGAATATCACGTGATATGACAAACCTTTCTGTGATAAAGATGTTGTGCATAATTACCCTCTGCCCTAATGTCTATATTGAACAAAATGCATAGTATGTCACCCTTGTCCAGTTCAATATTTGGCCCTTAGACATTTCTCATGTTGTGTAGGAGGGGAAAATTCCATATAGGACACTCGTATCCCTCATCATGATTCTTCAAGTAGCCATCAACTAACTTTATAATTACCCTGTTACGAATGACATTTCTACAATGACAAAGTACTTGACTTCTACATCTAGGGTACACAGTGATTTCAGGTCTAAGGGTGGAATACACCATTTATCAGTATGAGAATGACTTGTGACTTTTACATAACGTTCTATGTAACATTCTCATAGTGGGTCAATCCAATATAAATATTACTCTTAATATTTATATCTGTGCGAACACTTGATAACTCCTTATCAATGATTCGTGAGTTGTGATAATCAGTTTACCCACATAAAAATTTCTAAGTTTTAATGTTATCCCACTTCACACTAAGGATTAACTACAGATGTTTTAAGAATAATGTCCTTATGTTTAATGAGGTCTCACGATTAAGGCACACTTAATATTCCATTAAATAGAGTAACTATTCTAGGGACTTTTTTATTTTAACATATAAACTTAATAAAGAATTTTTTATTTAATAAATAAATATTCGATACAAGTACCATGATCTTATTGATAATTGGTCTCTAAGGCTTACACCAACATTAATATCTCTACCAGATTGGTTGAAGGGGCATATTAGTCATAATGATGCAAAAAATACTTGTTTAATCAAAATAGAGAATGGGCTCCTATCAAATTAAATCCTATTGAAAAGTCGCAATTTCTTATTGCGAAAACCGTGACAATCATATCATATTGCAACTCATAAATTTATGCTTTTCCCTACAATTAAGTGACAATAAGTGTCGTTAATTGCAATCAAACATGGTAAATTTCTATTAAATCCTCACATTAGAGGTTTAAGTTTAACTTGAATCTAGTTATTCTTTGAAGGAACTTCTAATTCTCACCAAAAAAAAAATTAGTCGAAAGGAAAAGTATATTACATAAAGACAAAGCGTTACAAAGATCAGGGAGGGCAGTAGATATGACCCAATATGTTCATATAAATATTTAGTTCAACCCAAACGGGTAATAGTGTGTGACAATTCAACACAAGTGGATCAACCCTAATCTATCGTAATAAATAAGTACTCATCACAAGCACAACCCAGCGAACCCGTCTACGACCATAAAACCAAGTTAAAAAATGTATATGAAGAGTGAGTATCTAGCAACATCAATTAGGTTGAAAATTGATGAATAGGTTGTCCAGCAACACGGAACCGAACCCACATACGAATGACTTCCTAAAAAACAATAAGCATAAAAGCCCTTTTGAGCACAATATTACAAATAAGTCACGAAATCTGATTGAGATGATAAGATGGTGTTGGTGTATTAGAGCCTACCTCCAGCAGTGAAATCCGTAGATTTTTAAAGATCTAGAACATTAGAATATTATTGATTAGGAACGCCAAACAAAATTGTTTTTACATGAAACAACCAAAACCGCCACCACCTATAAGACGAAGGTAGTGACAAGTCTAAGGGCCCTTGATGGCAACCAAAACCGCAACCAAAACTTGTGAGAGGTCAAAGCACCCTTGACGGCTAAGGTAAATCACACCAGCAAGGCTAAGGGCTACATCACGTCTAAGGTGTTCGGATTGAAGGGGTGAGTGGGTAGTGGATTTGGCGGAAAATGACTTAGGTTGAATGAGAAAAGAGAGAATTCTATGAAATATGACGTACTTGATTCTCGTAAAATTAGAATTAATTAGTAGTTGGTTTATATTTTGATAGAGATTCTAATGGTACATATAATATCAATAGCTTCAAATCATCAAATTTTAGCAGTGACTTTTGATAGAAGAGATGTAGAAAGAAAAGTTTATTTTGAGTTTTATTCAGATCCATGAGTTTTATTCAAATGAATCTTACAATTTAGATAACATTAAAACAACTAGATAGTTTCAAATAACATTTGATTGATTGAGTTCAGCAACCTTAGTATCAATCTCCTTCATTTTTCTATCAATCACCTCAGCAAAGTCGGTCCAATCTTTAGCAGTCTTCAAGCTGGCTAACATATTAATGTTATGCATGCATCCCATCATAAGGAGATTCAGCTCATTCTCACGATTTTCCTTTCTTATCCTTTCCAACTGGCTCATAGCTTCAGCAATCCTCTGGAGAAGGGAACTACGTTGGTTCACATAATTCATTTCATCTATCACAGATGAACTCGTATTCCCCTCAATCACTTGGTTGGCTACCTGTGCATCATGTGATACCTATTTATTAGAAAAAATATTGGAAATTATAACAATTACTGAAATATCATAAAGATTTGTGATTTCTCACCTTCTTTGAGCCACCCTTCTTTCTTTTAAGACCAACAAGTTTCACCTTCTTCCCCGTCATGATCACATACAATTGAAAACAAAGTAATAAGAATTTGGATTTTTTGCTTGTGTGATTTCCCTTGATCGATACGGCTTTTATAGAGCTATACCTACTACCTCATTAAGTCTTTGTTTGGACACTAGATATTATTTTTAGTTTTAAAAAGAAAGATATTTAGGAATATATTATTCACATATTTTTTTAGAGATTATTCACATATTATATAATTTCTATTGTATATTGAAAACTAATTAAAATTCATGTGTCAAAAATCATCACGCCTTTTTTTCTTTCGAGTCAAAAATTATCACGCATTAATGTATTGCCTTGATTACATTTGTTTTTGACGGAATTACATAATATATATGCTAGTATAATTTTTTTTATTAGGTTCGTTAGAATTGGTTAAACTTCCACAATATGGAAACCTATGGTTCAAATCTAAACTGTGAGCACCCTGCATTTAGTATATGATGTGTGTCAGACTTGATTTTCTATTAAGTGACCTATAATTTGCATTATATATTTTTAATAGATTAATTTGAGTTATATTTAATTTATATTATTTTTCCCCGGCATATCATTGTTCTTAAACCACATAAAATCATATACAAATTTTCCGAGTCTGGCAAATCGTTATAATAAAAAAAGTATTCCTAAAAAAAAAACTAATTATAGTTATATATGTGTTTTAAGGAAATTTTTATTTTTATTTTTGTTAAATTTGTATTACCTATTTTTTTGGTTATATCTACATACTTTTATAATAATATCATTACTACTATTATTATTACTAGCGAAAAGATGGGCACTGTTTCCGCACTTTTTATTGCGTTAACGCGTGTAGATTATCAACGATATTTTATAGAAATTTATATATATAGATAGATAGATCTTGAAGAAAAAAAAATATAGATATAGATATTTGTGATTGTGACTTTCAAATGTAAAAAACTCATCAAGTCATATTTATCTTTTTCAATGACAACTATAATATAACAAAATATAATAAAATTTCTTATGTTTTTTAATCACACCAACAATATAGCATTATCATAAACGGGTTATTTTCTTTATATATAATATAGATTATTGAAGTATTCATACATGTTTGTAGAGTAATTTTCACTTTTAAATTTTGGTATATTTTAATATTTAGTTTCTTTTTGACTCATAATTTTTATCAATTAAACTAATATTTTGGATTTGATTTTAACCTACTTTTTTTTTCTATTTTTCATCAGTCAGTCCTAATTACTATTTTTTATTTTAATGTTATTCAAACTTATAACTTTTTCCTTTCTTTAAAAAAAAACTATAACTTTTTTCCTTAAATACAGTTTATATATTTTCGTTAGTAGTTTTTTATTATTAAGAAAAATGATTTCAAATTTTTTAATAGAATACCTTTAATAAAAAATATAGTTATATATTAAATTTCTTATATTATATAAAATATTTATTTAATTTAATAATTGATATTGTAATATTTAAAAAATTAATTAAAATAGTAATTGTTGATTGATTAAAGGGATGCCATGTTTTTTTTTAAAGATAAAGGGATGTCACGTTGAATGTAATTAATTTCATAAACCTTCTTTTGCATAATATTTTTAAAATAAATGAACTCTTTTACATAAAATATTATCATCCATATATATATATACTATTGATTCAATCTTGGTATTACGGCTATTTGCTCTCATGTTTATCGAGAAGGAAATTGTTGTGCAGACCTGTTAGCTTCTCTTGGCCACGGTTTGGTTGGTTCGACATGGTTTGACACGCTTCCATCGTCACTGTCTTAAACTTCTTTAAGGAAAGGCACAACTTCCCCAATTTTCGCTTTCCCTAGGATTTATGTTTTTTCTTTTTTAGCTTCTGCTTTTTTTTTTTTAGGGTATTGGCCTAGTCCCCCTCTTATATACTAGTACGTCTACCCGTGTTGCCGCACGGGATAGATATAGTAAAAAACGTAAGTTAAATCAATATAAAATGGTCAACGTGGTAATTGTTTGTTTTTGTTAAAATATATTTGACGTAATGTGGTAAATTTGCAGAATACATGTAATGTAAGTTTGGTAATATTTGGTTGACTACGCCACGGTATTGATAACGCAACTTTTTGTGAAAGCACCGTAACGGAATATGATAATCTAAAACAGCAGTTAATAATCCTAAACATGTGTCTATGACATATATCATAACAATTGGGATTAACAATTTCATTCTATAGACTTTGAATATATGTATAAAACAATTTGGCCAGATATAACATCTATATGAAAGCATGTAGAATTAGCACCCAAGAATATTGTCATCAGTTAACTCAGCAATAGTTTGTTGATGAATTTACCAATACTGAAGCATATAATAATGAACCAATAGTTCTATCAAATAGGATTGCAAAACATAGAATAAATGCATACGTCTATATTAAAACTACTTAAGGCGATCCCTTTTTTTTTAATAATATATATGGAGTAGACGGCAGAGGATGGGAGTCTCGGTTGGGTGCCAACCTAGTTGGGATGTTTCCGATCTACTTGATACCTCGCCTCCTTCTTGCCTTACAAAAAAAATATTAAATATTTATTTAATGCAATAACTAGTATTCTTAGCATGTTTTTCAGTCATTTTCAGTAGGTTTTACCAGCAAAATGGATGAGTATTAGAGCAATTGCCTATGATTTTGGGACATTTGTAATGTTTTCAATATTTGAGTCTATAACTATAGTCTTCACTAAACAAAGCAATTTTAGGGTCTTTTGAAGTAATTCACGAAGAAATCATGCAAATCAGCAAAGCAAGAACATCCGAAAATTTGTTCAGAACTGGAGCAGTTCAAGAGGAAAGCGATTCTAGGAGCTTCAGGAGGAGTTTTTTTTTATCTTCTCCATGTTTTTCTAGGATATGTTTTTATATTTTAGTAATTTGTTTTTATATTTTATTAATATTTTGTTCGCTATTAATTTTTATTAGGTATCGTTTATTTGTATTGTAGTGCAACCCTAGTTTATGTACTTAGATTGTGACAGGGCCTAATATTGATGCTTATATCTTGATATTTATATCCGCCTATCTAGGAAGTAATTAGTTAAGAAACTAGACGAAAGATATCGAAAGCGTGTAGACCCTAGTAGAAAGTACTTAAGAGGTGACATTACTAATATTGAGTAAAATCTTATGAACCGAGGATGTAACTAGTAATTCTTAATTGAGGAAACAAGTAATGCAAGATCTAGACCGAGCTTAATAGAACCATTCTCTTAAATCCTTGGTAAGGTAGACGCTGATTGGGTTATCCGTTTGTAGAACTACTAGGAGAGAGAGTGTGTGTGCTATGAGATACCTAAGATTCATTGATGGGAAACCCCTTTAGGAACATTGACCTTCATTGCCTTTGAAAATTTAGGAATGTAAATATAAAGTCCATGTTTCAATTACCATTGAGGGAGTAAGACCCCACATGTAAGGATCACCGTGTAACCAGTAGGTGCAACTCAACATTGGAGGGATATACCTAAATCGACCGAGATAATATAGACCCCGCACATAAGGATCATCGTGCAATCAGCAAGTGCATCTTGACAACTGACTTGGTTAGCATGCCCAACGGCCTCATCACTTGTGTAGTCTATTTAAGATAGATAAACGCGACATGAATGTTATTTAATATCCAACATATAAATTCGGGTATTCGAAGAATCCTAACTGCTTCTTACTTTTCTGCAACCAAAACAGGTAACTCGATTTGTTGCAAACAGATAAAAATTGCAGTCTCGAATCATTAACTCTATTAATAATATATCATCAAACAAAATAAGTAACGCGAATAGTTTAGACGAAACGACAATCCCAGTGGAAATAATACTCTACTTATCACTTTATTACTTGGTAAATGATTTGATACACTTGCCTAATCCGACAATCAAGTTTTTGGTGTCGTTGTCGGGGATTGTTGATATGTTCGACTAAACGATTCAAATTACTTATTTCTATCTTTTATTTTTCTGTCATTTAATTTTTTGCAATTTATTCTTCTGTTTAAAAAAAATCAAAAATATTTAGTCTTTGTTAAGTCATTTTTTTTATAGCATAACCGATGAGATTTAGAGCCAAATATTTTCAAATCCATTCTAGGTTGTTAGTTACTATAATTCTTTCTATCATGAGTGTTCTATATGAATGTTATTACTGCTCTAATTTGCGGCCGTTCTTGACGGACGATCGATCATTTTATATTACACACAAGACAATTTTTATTTAGTACCTTGAGTCTTTCAAGTCATCCTTTTATATTCTTATCATCATTTGTGAAACCACTTTGAGCCTCCATATGCAAAATTCTTTTGTTTTTACTAAGTGACAAATCATGTCACATTCTTGAACCTTATATGCTACCTGTTCGATTTCTCTTGGAGTTAGAATAGGTAATTATTTTGACTAAGTATGGTTTGAAACTAAATTTGGGGTTAGTCTTTGAAATTAGCAACATTTTATGTTTGGGGTGGGGTACCAATAGAACTTATTTATCAAAAAGAAAAAAATTGGAAAACAATATGTAGATAGCCATGGGTCTACACAAAAAAAAAATAGAAAAAAATAAATAAATAAGAGCCAAAAACAACAAAATTTTGGTATCTTCAAAAAAAAATATGTTTGTGCTATTGATTAAGATAAATAGTTCTACTTAGTATCCATCTTATCTGAATGAAGGAAGGAAGGTTGGCATCACATTAATGTTTAGTAGGAATTCCTAAGTTAGTAATCTAACTCCAAGTTTCTTTATTAGCCTACTTTCTCAAAATATATCCACCCTTAACCTAAGTCAAGTTATAACCCTTAAAGTCCTCAAAGTGTCTGAATAATCTGATTTTGACTGTCTGTTTAGAATTGTCTCAAATTTATAGCAAAGTACATTCATGTGACAACTGGAGTGGGAAAATTCTGTGACCAGCCCTATTGTCTTTGGGAGATACATAGGTGTATCGTGGAAAATAGTGTGGTTGAAGATATGAGTTATATTCTCCAAGTTTGTCCCGCTTGAATGTAACAAGGTAAGTAAGTCAATGTTGTAAATGGGATGAGTAAGAATCTGAGCACAACTCCAGAAAGATATGTTTTTCCTGGAATAAAATGCAAAGAATAAAATATATTTTTCTTTTGTTACTTGAGGACAAGCAACAGTTTAAGTTTGGAGTTGTGATGACAAGTCACCTTACTTTATTCTTAGCATGTTTTTAGTCATTTTCAGTAGGTTTTACTAGCAAAACGGAGGAGTATTAGAGCAATTGCCTATGATTTTCAGGATATTTGTAATGGTTTCTATATTTGAGTCTGTAATTCTAGTCTTCCTGAAACATAGCAATTTTAGGGTGTTTTCGGAGTAATTCACGAAGAAATCATGCAAATCGGCAAAGCAAGAAGATCCAAAAATTTGTGAAGACCTTGGGAAGATCAAGAATGAAGATTCAAGAGGCCTCAAAAGACTTTAAAGAGGGAGGAATTTTGTACTCAGGTCCCAAGACAACTTATATGGAAGCAAACACCCAAAACGATGGAAAAATAGGAAATTTGCGCCTAGGGCATGGTTTGCAGCACGCTCACATGTGCCTAGGGCATGGAGTGTGCGTCATGTGCACTGAAAAGTGTGGGGCGAAAGCGTATTTTCATTTTTTTGTGGGTAAAGCCCGTGTTTCCAGCCCAAACCCAGGTGGAAACTCTCCCTATAAATTCCGTCTTCCTCATTCATAATTTCTCGTTTAGAACTGGAGCAGTTCAAGAGGAAGGCAATTCTAGGAGCTTCTAGAAGAGTTTTTCTATCTTTTCCTTGTTTTTTTAGGGTATGTTTTTATCTTTTAGTAATTTGTCTTTAGTTACCATGTGTAACTATATCTTATTGAGTTATGGTTCTAAGATGAACCTCTGTTTATTTTGTTGGATAATTATTTAATTTAATGTCATTTGTTTTATGTTCGCTATTAAGTTTTATTAGGTTTATTTTATTAGTATTGTAGTGCAACCCTAGCTTATGTACTTAGGTTGTGATAGGGCCTAATATTAATGCTTATATCTTGATATTTGTATCTGCTTATCTAGGAAGTAATTAGTTAAGAAACTAGATGAAAGATACCGAAAGCTTGTAGACCCTAGTCGAAAGTACTTATGAGGTGACATTACTAATAATGAGTAAAATCTGTTGAACTTAGGATGTAACTAGTAATTCTTAACTGAGGAAACAAGTAATGCAAAATCTGGGACGACCCTAATAGAACCATTCTCTTAAACCCTTAGTAATGTAGAAGCTGATATGGCTGCCCGTTTGTAGAACTACTAGGAGAGGGAGAGAGAGAGAGAAGAGAGGGAGAGGGG
>Ga0315913_1009750_pt1 | contig 11199 bp, 4 predicted proteins | sample MpolsnodulesMG_FD_207736 | JGI IMG/M metagenome (GOLD analysis project Ga0315913, IMG submission 207736) | Medicago polymorpha root nodule microbial communities from Los Angeles, California, United States - small nodules | ecosystem: Host-associated > Plants > Roots > Nodule | place: USA... | reverse complement strand
CTATATTACCCTTAGTTATGTATTGCATAGAGAGAAATATATAAAATAAGATATTAAATGATCAAGACTATTATAGGAAATAGATAAACTATTCTATCAAACATAGTAAAATGTATTCCTTATTATGGGTTCCACACAACCGCTTAAAAAATAAATTATTGTTTTTTGTTTAATCTTTTGACAATGTAATTATTGTTAATTATTTGTGGAATTTCTTAAATAAGTTTTTGAGATGTTAGAACAGACGGATTGCATGATTAAAATACTAATATTATAAAATTATAAATGAATGATACAAGACTATCCTAAGAACCTAAATGAAGGGAACTCCCTTTCAAGATCTAAGTGTTATAAAGTTCCTCTCAAAAAAGTGTTACAAAGTTATATAGTTTCAAAAGTTTAGTTTTAAATTAGTTTAGAAATTTAAATTCTGAAAGTAGTGATAACTGTAGTGAGTTTTTTTTTTTTTTAGCTAACTATTTTGGGGAACATATTGGAAACGTTTGGTGGTGTCTTTAGTAAAACTTGGTAGCGTAAACAGGAACAATTCAAATCAACATAATATGTGTAGACCAAAAAATAAAACCAGCATAATATGGAGTATTACCTTAATTCGTTTATGTGTGTATGTAGTCATAATTTTATCTATGTATTTGTATAAATTGGATTATCAAATGTTCCCAAATTTGCAAATAAAATCATGGTTAGTATTGTATATAAAGTTATGATAAGAAGAATGTTATCTCAATGATATGTTAGTACGATAATGTTTAGGTGTTTAAAACAGTTGTATATATATATATATATATATATGATGTGCATGATTTGATGGGGCAAATTATTTACATCATTTTTACCTAACTCACCCGTGAGTAGCACGGGTACAGGGGCTAGTAATCTATAAAAATAACCAATTGCCAAAGATTCACATTCACTGTGCCAGTTATTCTGCCAAGACATTCCACAGTCAATGTTTAATTAATTTTTCAATGCACATTCCTCTTATTGGACCAGTCAACCCCAAATTATAAATTAAACCTCCCAAACGCCACCATAGGATAATCACTAATCAGTAATAATAATAGTTAAATGGACAGGTGCTACATATTATTGAATAGATGGATTGGTACCATCCCAACTGCTATTTGGTATAAGATAGCAACTCATGCTCTCACACTAATAATTTCTTTTTTATATTTCTATGTATATATATTACTTTTACTTCAAGTCACAACCAAGTGAAGCAATTCCTTACATATGAAATACCTCCAAACAAAAGCTAATATTTAGTTTGGTAGTACCAATCATAACCTCAACATTTCAAACGTTTCCCATTAACAAATATGTGCTGCCACAAATGCACCTAAACTATATACTTTATATTACATTATTATTATAAAACCCTTCTCTTCATTCTATTCCAACAATTACTCATTTTTATTCCATTCCAACCTGAATTTTGTGGTCAATTTTTTTTCTTCTTCTTCAGAAGATGGGTTCAGTAGAAAGGTCAAAGAAAAAAACCCATTTATGGAAGAAAGCCATGCTTCATTTTTCTCTATGTTTTGTGATGGGTTTTTTCACAGGTTTAGCTCCATCAGGTAAATCTTTAATATTTTCTGGCAAAATTGAAGTTTCAGCCTCAAATAGAACAGAATTTGTAGCACCACAACCTTCTCAAATGTCAACAAAAAATGGTAACAAAAGTCGGACAGCTCCAGCACCTAGAATCCATGGCCAAAAAACAGCAGCAGCAGCAACAAAATTGCATGTAATATCACTACCTCAATTGAAGCCTAAAAGACTTTTAATCATAGTAACACCAACAAGTACAAAACTACCTTATCAAAATGTTTTTTTGAGAAGGTTGGCAAATACTATAAAGCTTGTTGATCAACCATTGCTTTGGATTGTTGCGGAAGCGAAAACCGAATCAACAGAATTGTCAGAGATATTGAGGAAAACTGGTATCATGTATAGGCATGTTGTTTTCAGTGAAGAGTTCATGGACTTAGAAGCTGAATTGAATCATCAAAGAAATTTAGCTCTTAGACACATTGAGCATCATAGACTAAGTGGGATTGTTCACTTTGCTGGCCTTTCTAATGTTTATGATCTTCAATTCTTCCAACAGCTTAGAGATATTGAGTATGCCTTTCTATCACTTCTATTTGCTAAACTAATTTTAGTTCTATATTTACATTATTTATTACATTGTTAATTTGTTATGTCTTATGGAATAATTGTTCTCCTAATTTTGATGTAGCTAGTAGGTGGAAGTTTTAAAAATAAACAACTTTTTCAATTGGATGGAAAAAAGGCTAGTAAGAAAATCTCTAGGTATACCACTAGTGATGATGATTATAATAATTAGAGTGAACTTTTTTAGTAACTCGAATCTTTACTTTGACTTTAAATAGAGTCTTCTCTAGTCGACGATGAAATTGATCTTTTAGATTAGTCGATCATTAGGTGAGATACCGAGTTTTTTAATATTAAAAAAAAAATTGAAGGAAAATACCAAATTGTTAGATATCTTCACTTTACAAAATTAATTCTTCAAAAAAAATAAAATTGGTGATTTACTATATAAATTATAGTAATCATCAAACATGATATCTTACACTTCATAGGTGATTTTTTTTAAATTGATGATTGAGCAGAGTTTTTGGGACATGGCCAACGGCATTATTACTTGCAAATAGAAAGAGAGTGATAATTGAAGGACCTGTATGTGACTCATCTCAAGTCATTGGATGGCATTTAAGGAGTATGAACAATGAGACAATCACTTCTCCCATTCATATTTCAAGTTTTGCTTTCAATAGCTCCATTCTCTGGGACCCTGAGAGATGGGGTCGCACTTCATCTGTTAAAGACACTTCTCAGGTAAATTTTATGATTACACGTCATGAATTACTATCTAAATTAGTTTTTTCTCAAAACCAAACTTCAATTTTTTTTAACAATTTAAATTGAGATATATCACCAAACTTCAATATTTGAGTAAACCATTTAATTAAGCTGTTATTGAATAAATTCTTATGATATAAGATTACAAGGAGATGTGTATAAGTTGTTTTAATGAAATACTTATAAAGTAAGAAAAAACAATTGATAACCTATCATAAGTTATTTTTATAAGAGTTAAATATATTTTTTAGTTCCTATAAAATTATAAAATTTTATTTTTGTTTCTATAAAAAAAACTTTTAGTCTTGACAACATTTTCCACTAGCTAGTTGATTTTAGTCTACTTTTTAGTCCACCCTACGTTTTCCATTTGTTGTTTTTAGTCTACGTTTTATAGGCATGTTTAGAAAGTTATAAAGAACTACAAATTATAAATTTTGAACAAGGATTAGTTAAGTGAGGATAGCATCCTAATAAGGATTTAGAAATCAATTTTTTTAGAGATTTTTAGCATTCTAATAAGACCTCAATTTATTTTGATTTTTATGAAGACTAAAAGGGTTCACGGAAAATATTTGAGGATTAAAATTTGAAGAAAAATTGTATCTGGAGTACTTTTTTTATGAAGTTTTATAGAAAGTAAAAACATATTGAACTTTTTTAATACATTCACTGTATATCATTCACACTCTTATTGGAACTTTTAAAGTTGCTTCAATAAAACTCAAATAAATTGTAAATAAGTTTTGCTTCAAATGCACTTAAAAAGTTAGGTTGGATTTCTTTTTGGTCTCTCAAGTAGACAAACTTAATCTTTAAAAACAGGAAGAAGAAGAAAAAAAACTTTAACTAGTTTTTTTAATGGAAAAGTTTAACTAGTTGATAATTATATTAAACTCATTCTTAAATAGAATATTGGTATTCACCAAGGTAAGTTAGCTTATACATTCCAAACCTTAACTTTAATAAACATAATCATTCCTTCACTGCTTGAAATTTTACTTGCGTTTAGCTAACATTTACCCAACCTCCTCCAACTACTTTAGAAAGGAAAAATCGTACGCAAGAAGAAAAAACACTAGGCAATATATAATGACAACATGATTGATTAGTTGAACTAATCGAATGAAAGAAAATACTAATTATGTAGTGTTTTCTCCGCATAATGTCTTTGATATGTAATAATGCATGTTGAGCAAAGTGACAAAATATACTCATCAACAATGTCACTTTTATTTTAAGTATGAATGAATCTACCTAAGAGCTTTGTTGCTATTTTGCTTTTTTTTTTTGCCCTAATAATGAGGCTACTTCTTTTTGTGGTTATCCTAGAATTCAATCAAGTTCGTGAAGCAAGTAGTTCTAGAAGATGAGGCTAAGTTGAAGGGAATTCCACCGTACTGCTCCAAAATCTTGCTATGGCGTTTCAACTTTTTTTATGCACGCACCATTTCCAAGCACTAATTTCTAACTACTATACATCATATGTTAGGGGAATGATAGAGAAAATAACGAATATTGAACAAGTCAGAAATTGCCAGTACAAGAGTTGCTTTCATACTGCAAAATATATGAAATTTATTCATTTTTTACTATTGTAATTGTCTTCCGTATATATTTTTTGTGTCAAAAATTTTGTTAGCTTACATAAGAGAGTCTTGTCCTATGAAACAAAACATTTGAAGTATGTTTGATTATTCTTTTAACAAAAAGGTTCTCAACTCTAAAGCAAATTTGTTATTGTTTATTTTTCTTTCCTTGGTTTGGAATTCATTCACCAAACTAGGGGATAATGCTTGGACCTCTCTCTTTTGGTCGAGCATATGATAAGACCTATTTGGTTAGGAGATTGTTTTTCTCACATCCAATATTAGTTTGGAAGTACGCATGTGAGAAATTTATCAAATTTTGTATGCTTGCGTTGCGGATAATTTGTGCCGTCTATATACTCATTTTTAGGGACATTGCTTTAATAGAGAACACGGGGAAAGCAACACTTATTAGTTTGATGAAGCAACCAAGTTAAGTGCTTATTTTTTTATTTTATTTTTTGGTAGATAGACGAGATGGCAAAACCATCATAAACTCACACACACAAAGTGGAGGTAGCGATATTCGAACCCCAGTTATGATGTCCGGCCTAACAATTTTGGCATTTTTACCGATTGAACTAAAACTTATGGAACGTGCTTATTATTGTGGCTTATTTAAAAACTCATGTATATTATTAGTTGTAATGTGTTAACGTTATCAAATATTTACATTTATAGTGTATGAAAATTAAACTCTTTAAAAGATTACATTTATAGTGTAAGAAAATTAAACTCTTTAAAAGAAATTGTCAAAAATCATTTATCAAAAATAATTTTCAGAAAAATCTACTCAAAAGTCAAAACAACTTCTCATTTGAAACAATTTTTAGAGTTATTTTAGATTGTCATTATTTTGAAAAAGATGAAATATTTTAAAATAGATAATTTTATTTAATAAACTATTTTTTTTTACGGAAAAGAACTTTAACAAACATGTTCTTAATTATTATTTTTTTGAAACAGAAATATCAAACATGTTCTTAATTGTATGTTTTTATAAGTGTTACATACACTTACGGATATAAATAGATGAAAATGGATTTCATATGTGAGCATAACTTAGTTGATAGAATCATTGAATTATATATGCATGAGTCGAAATTTAAATTTTGAATTTCTCACTTATTCACCTTAAAAGATGGAATTTTTGTTGTTAAACTACTTGGAAAAAAAATAATAAATACATGTAAACGAATTCAAAATCAGCACACGTTTCTTGTGTCCATTCATGACTTCATGTAACCGCATATCGACCTTTAATGCGATTCACATGTTTTAGCTTGGAAAAAACCGTAAAATTTGATTGATAACCATACGTAAAATTTGATTGAAAAGTAGTAGCAGTGTTGTTGTTGTCACTTCTTATCCAATAAAATGATATTTATTTGTTATGGGAAACTAAGAATTCGAGGTTTCACCAAAAGAGATCAAATTATGTAAGATAGTCACAAACCTCTCACGATACTTTTAAAAACGATAAAAAAAAAAAAAAAGGAAAATTATCATTATTTAAAATAGTATTAGTGATCATTTTACAACCGTCAACAAGAGAAGTCAAACATCTTCGTTTAAGGTTGTCTATCACGACATTGAATAAGTCAATAATTTTTATTCTTCTATGGAATGGCCGATATCTTCAAGTTGAATAGTTCTAATCTTTAAAAAAAAAATGAATAAGACTGTAGAAGTGACAAACTTTTCTCTAAGTATTTTATCAAAGTGTGTATTTACGGAGTACAAGTTTAAACTTAACAATCATTGACTAATTAAGCTGAAAGTTGATTTTATCATTAACTATTATAATTTGACGATGTTGTTTATTAAAATATTAGTATATAGACTTGTAATGGTTTGTAACCATCTTGCTAGCATGTTTAGAAGGATGTTGACGTTTATAGCTAGGTTCGGTAACGTCCACTTCATTCTAGATAATACTTCTTAAATCAAATAAAAATGGTTCTAGCCATATGTTCAAGACTTGAGCAATTCAAAAAAGTTCAAAATTATTTGGTTCAGAAATATTTCTTGTACAACTTAGGATCGTTATTTATGAATTATTTATAATTATTAAGGATGTTAAGTTAAATGATATTACTTTTATCATTCAAATCAATTCAATTAATTATTTTATTTAGAATCGCTCACAACTCAAAAACGACAGTTAAATTAAAATCGAAGGAGTATTACACACTTTATTTTGAGTGAATTGCTTTGATTTTTATTTCATAAAAAAGGTAAACACGAAAATTTCACTCTATAGTTTGGATGAGAAACTAAACTTCTTTGCAATGAGATTTTAGTTTCTCATCAAGATTATTATATTTGAATTTAATCAGAAGTGAACCATAGATGTCATCTACGATGAACCTAGTTTCCCTTATGAATTGCTAATCAAGAACGACACCAAGAAATGGATGCCCTTGATAAGGTACAACATCATGCACATTGACGATGTGCATAAACATTCAAGGTCAAAGAGAAACCTAGTTGCCCTTGTGAATTTCTAACCAAGAGGGACGTTGAGGTTATCTTTGAATCTGATGCAAATGAGTCGTGGATGCCATCTATAATGAGTCTATCTGCCTTTATGAATTTATAACCGAGAGCGACACCAGAAAATAGACATCCTTAAAGAGTACGAGTATCATGTACACTGATCGTATGGATGAAAAACTAAACTTCTTTGCACTAAAAACTGTAACTCTAAAGTCATTTTTGTTCAAATTCAAAAATAACATCTTATCTCGTGTGTTGAACACGTAAAAGATTAAAGAGGAGCCTAGATATTCTTGTGAATTTTTAACCAAAAGAAACAGATTTAGTCAAGGGTGCTATGAAAAAGTCAAATCAACATCACAATTTATTTTACAAATCTATACTATATATAAAGAAAATAACTCCTTTCAGTTTTTTTGGGCTGACCTTTTCTCTTTCCAAAAATGGCTTCAATTTTTAAAACAAATAACTCATGTAACAAATAAATAAAAATAAATTTAAATATTAAAAAAATGTAACAAACGCGATATGAATATATATGTCTGGTTTTTTTCTTTTATCATATTTTGTTGACAAGAAGAAACTTATTGCATTTCATTCATAATAATAGTAGAGATACAACATGGAATTTGGAAACTAGCATGACGCGAAGCCACCCTAGCAAAGCTATGAGCGACTTCGTTGGCTTGTCTCCGAATAAACCTAATATCAACCTAATATCAGAGATTACTAAATCAGAAGCTAACAGACGTCTACGGACATTAATCATTGCGCTAAAATTAGAAACGCCGCTTTTACTACCATAAAGACTATCCACAACAATTTTGGAATCAAGTTCAAAGTCCACAGTACCCATGTGCAGAGCACGAACTCAATACATTGCTGATAATAAACCTAAGGCCTCGCTCAAATCCACATCAAGGAGCGGAGTCATCCATTCAGTTTTGGCTAAAACATAACGACCTTCATCATCTTGAATACACGCATCAATGCTGACATGATTCAGAGCTTGAGAAAAGGACACATCTACGTTACATTTAAACCTGTCGGGACTTGGTTTAACACACTTTAAATTGTTCGGTGTAATGGAGTGTTGAGGGATGGGATGACGAATAATCTGAGTATTCCTCCAGTTAGTAAGAAGAGAACCTGCATGATCACAAATAACTTGAGTTTTTCCTTTATCATATAAAAGTGTAACAAACTAGATGAATATATTTAAACTTACCTTTTCATTATCCCAATTATGCCCTTAAATATTTTTTCTATAATTAAAATTTGTGTTGGTGTCATTTAAAAAAAAAGAATTTAGATTATATTTTTTTTTGTTATATTGTTGGTGTCATTAAAAGCAACAAACAAGTATATTTATAGTTTTTTCCTAAAAAAAAAGAGAGTATATTTATAGTTTTAACTTTAGATTGAAACAAATCACAAATAAACTTTTAAATAAATGTATGTTTGATATTATGGTGATTTTACATAAGCTATTAAATGTATGTAGTTTTTGATAAATTAAAATAAGTTACCCTAATTCTGACATATCCACTTATCTAACATAGACTAACCAGGTGAGACTACCGTGTAAAAATTGATTAAAACGAAGCAAGACTTTTATTTTAAGGAAGAAGCAAAGCAAGACTTTCCTTAAAAAAAGAAAAAGCAAAGTAAGACTTAATAAAATTGGTTTGGCTCAATTACTGTTTTGGCCTCATAAGTTTTTAAATGTTGTGATTTTGACCTCCTAAAAAAAACAACTCCATCCAGACCCTCTATGTTTACTTTCTATTGCAGTTTTGGCCCCCCCGAGCCAATTTTGACTCAGTCAACGTACATGTGGCGCACACATGGATGGCATGTGTGTAATTTTTTTTAAAAATAAATAAAAATGCCACGTGTAAATAAAAAAATTAATTAAAAAGTTAAAATTTTTATATTTGTTTAAATTAAAATAATAATTTAAAATAAAAAGAATTATTTATAAAATAAATTAAAAATTTAAAAGTAATATAAAAAATAAAAAAAATTATTAATTAAAATTAAAATTTTAAAAAATACACGTGGCGCCCACGTGCACGTTGACTGGGTCAAAATTGGCTTGTGGGACTAAAATCACAACATTTGAAAACTTAGGGGGCTAAAACAGTAATTAAGTCTATTTTTTTTAAAGAATCATTAACCTGAATTTAGATGGCTTTTTCTTTTAAATGGTTCAATCTAATATGTAAATATGTTTAAATAAAACAACTTAGTTTGTCCATTACATTATCAAAATCATTTAACCAACAGAATAATTATTATTTAATATGTTTAAATAAAATAACTTAGTTTGTCCATTGCATTATCAAAATCATTTAACCAACAAAATAATTATTTAACCAACCTTTTTTTTATCTCATTCCTATTTTCTTTTTCCCTATATTGCAAATCCAAATATAGGCATCTCTAGTTAGCTAGTACTAGCTGTAGCAGTAAATAACTTCCCTTTAAATCCAAGTTCATAGTAACTAACTTAGTAACATATCACAGAAGTTGAACACTCACTCCAACACATTTATGGCAACCCATCTCACTTGAGGTTGAAAGCATAAGAATTTCCCATAAAACAAATATTATCGATATTTTTCTTCCAATTAACCTTAGGCTAAAAAAATATTATCTCTATCAATTTAGATAGGCTCACAAAGATAAATATTATTAATTGTTGATTAACAGATTAAATAGAAATCCAGTCAAAAACTAAATTAAATACAAACATAAATATTACTCCATAATCCATAAAAAAATCAGAAATCACAAATTTGTTCAAATAACATATCTTTATTTGTTGACTTTATATTTGATAAGATGCAAATTCATTGCAATTAAATTAAGCATAAGATCTTACATGAACAAGTAGTGGGGCCTAGTGGGACCAAGAAACACAAGCGAGCAATGTCACAATATTAGCAGAAACAGCTGTTGTTATTATTCAAACAAACTAAACTCTCTTCTTCTCTTTTTTGTCATTTGTCAAGATCTAATTTTTCCCTCTTTACAGGAACATGTTTTAAAGGTGTGGTTTGGTTGGTTCAACTTTGATCTTCTTCAAGTTTCAATCTTTTTGTTTAAACACTAATTGGCTCATTTCAGATCTTTCACTTCATTCAGGTATTATTCCCATTGCACCTTCTTCAAGAGAGATAAATTTAGCATTTCTATTGCTTTTGATTCAATTTTATAATGAGAATGCCAATTAGAAAGCACTTAATTGATTTTTCCAAACTTTGATTTATTTAGATTGAATTAATTAATTAATACATACTACTAATAGGGATGGATTAGGAGTTTGAAAAATGGCTTGTTACTTGTTAGCATAAAAGTTTGTATTTGACTATTCTTTTCCATTGAAAAAATTGATTTTATTTGCATTTTTCCACACAGATTATTTCCTTGTCGGTGTCAAACATGCTAATATTAATGGCTTTTAATGATTTATAAGCTAGCAATTTCACTGCTTTTTTCAATTTTAAATAAGATATTTTTTCAGATCTTCAAATTTTTTTCCTTCTTTTTGTGATATAAAGGATCAAATTAAGGAATGCCAAGAAGATAATGGGGAAGAAGGGAAATTGGTTTTCTACAGTGAAGAAAGCTCTCAGCCCTGACTCAAAGGTATGAAAGAAAAAAAAAATACATATATTAAATTTAGCTCAATTTTATGTCATATTTCTAATAATTTTACAATTTTTTGTTGTTTCAGAAATCAAGTAAATCAAAAAAGAAATGGTTTGGGAAGCAAAAATTGCAGACTTCAGACCCCTCTGTAGAAATCGATACAGCACCGCCTCTTCCTCCGCCAGAAGATATTAAATTAACTGATATTGAAAATCAAAGCAATCACCATCATGTTGCTGAAATTACAACTGTGGTGGATGTCGAGGAACCTGTTCATTCTGTTCAGACAGCGGTTGTTAAGACTCAAGCTGCTGCAGTTTCTCGTTTTGCTGGTAAACCAAAGGATGAAGTAGCAGCAATCAAGATTCAAACAGCTTTTCGGGGTTACTTGGTATGTGTTGCAATCTCTCCCTCGTTTTCAAATTTATTCGTGCAACATTCGATGAGTTCTTTTGGTTTCAAATGTTTTACTTTAACAGTATATCGTTAAGCTTTTACTCATTGAATGTATTCTATAAATGCAGAATAATGAGGCTTTAAG
>Ga0315913_1009749_pt1 | contig 11200 bp, 4 predicted proteins | sample MpolsnodulesMG_FD_207736 | JGI IMG/M metagenome (GOLD analysis project Ga0315913, IMG submission 207736) | Medicago polymorpha root nodule microbial communities from Los Angeles, California, United States - small nodules | ecosystem: Host-associated > Plants > Roots > Nodule | place: USA... | reverse complement strand
TTTAATCTATTTTTATTTTATGTCCATTTTGGCTAATGACAGCATTATGTGTAAAACTGCAGAATATGGATACAGTTTAAGGATCACAGAGAAGAGTGATGTGTACAGCTATGGTGTTGTGCTCCTTGAGATGTTAACTGGAATGGAACCAACTGATAACAGGATTCCAGAGGGTGCTCACATTGTAACATGGGTTATCAGTGAAATCAGAGAGAAGAAAAGAGAATTCACATGTATTATTGATCAGCAATTATTAATACAGTGTGGAACAAAAACACCAGAGATGCTTCAAGTACTAGGTGTAGCTCTTCTCTGTGTGAATCCATCACCAGAAGAAAGACCTACAATGAAAGATGTAACAGCAATGCTCAAAGAGATTAGGCATGAAAATGATGATTTGGATAAACCAAATAAAGGCATGGTTGTTACCAATCCAAAAGCAGCAGTTCATTGTTCCAGTTTCTCAAGATCATGTGAACTTTTGATAGAATCATCATCATCTTCATAGTCAACAAATTGATTATTAAACCTGTTAATTTCTTAAGTAACAGATTATTTATTTGTATAGATTATAGTATTATATTTCTTATGGCAATTCCATATTACAATTGTGTTGCGTAGATAAAATCTTTCACTTGAAGACAAGTTAGAGAAGTGAATAATTGTGTCCTTATCTAAATGATCTTGTCCTATAATTGTTGTCAATAAAAACAACCACTCTGTGTTGTCCAAAATTCAAGTCAAAAATTCAAGGAATATAAAAACTTGAAACAGCTCATATGTTAGCAGTCTAGTTCTCTAAATGAGAATAAAATAATGTCCTTGAAATGTAGATATGTAGAATCAAACTAATATTTGGAGTGCACTAAAATTCAGGAAGAAAATGACGCATCTTACCTATTCATGATCCTGCTTTTGCCAACATGAGTGGTCAGTAGAGGTAAACTAATCAAAGGTTCACAAAAGGGTCCAAAAGGTTAGTCATTAATTTCCCATAAGGTATGGGATATAAGGAATGTGTGTATTATTTCAAATAGTGTGTGTGAGTGATTGTGAGGTGTTAGTAGAATATATTAAGGTCATTTCATCAACAAACAATAAAAGAATATATTAAGGTCATTGAAATAATTTTTGACTCGGTCTAAATCATCCATCCATCTCTTTTATGAGTGGAGGGTGAATCTTATGGAATACATTTTTAAGAGTTGATAGTAGTGAGATTATGTCTATTTTGATCTGGCTTTTTTTGGAAGTGACAAATATTAGTTGTTATTTTGTTAGTGGATGAGTTGAACTCGAGCATGGATTCTTTACAGTCGGCTTTACGGTGCATTCGGTTGATCGTTAAAACCGGCTGTATAGAATCCAATTATATTGAATTTATGACCTCCTTATCACTGTTCTACCAAACCACTGTTTTGTTGTATTCCTTTCCTTTTGTGGCTGCTCTTGTAAGTAGGTTGGAATATCTTTCATATTCAATATTCCCTTCTTGGTATAAGTTTTGATTATGAAAAGTGGTACTTGTAAGAGGGTTAGATTCAATTAACCTTTGGAATGAATAATGACTTGTTAGCTAAGGGACCTCATAAAAGGACATAGTTTACAAGAGACACTGGGAGAGATGGACTAAAGAAAAGCAAGAGTTGATATTGTCTTCATTCGTGGCATAAGCTTCTAGATCACAAAACTATGAAGAGAAGAGAAACAAATATGGGCCACAATCTTTCACAATTATTAGTGTAAAGATAGATATATGTCGTACTCCATGTTATTGAAAAGATGTCTTGCTTTAATTCATGTGATAGGAGACCATCCTTGGCCCACACAAGTTTGATGCATCTTATAATTAATTATATCTCACCTGGTTAGAAAAACAAGCAACCATTGCAGTTAAGTAATCACTATCTTCCCATACAAGAAACGTTAACCTCAGGAGTTAATCAATTTGATTAATCAACTTCAAAGGTGATCCGAGGTGCAACAAGATTGACATCATGAGTTGATGAAGCAGAGAAGAATGGTAGTTGTGCACCTTAACAACAATATTGTACCTGCAAACACTTCAACGCTCAAGTCAGTTTTTGAGTGAGTTGGGTGAGAGGTTTTATATAACAGAATGTGTGCATTTATCCTAGTACATGTCCCCTTCTACAGATAGGGTTTCAAGAGAATCGGGCAAAACCCCAACGTGATTTACGAATCAACATCTAATGTCGATAATGTGGTGATTGATAGACAAATACGCTACGGTGTGTTGGCACTTGGCAGTGCAGCTTCCTAGCGTGCATAGTAATGTATGTATTAGTTCTTTTGGCCCAAAATATCGTGTATTTAGTTCAGTTAAGTTCATGTTTAACAACATTATCATCGTATATACTCTATGGTGTATACAGGTTATAATCTTATGACTATACTAGTATTTAACAATACACTGCGAAGGAAAGGACAGTAGGAGCCCTTTCACGTTTTCAGTACCCAAATAAATGAATAACAAAATCCTTTTTTTTTTAGCAACAACAAAATCTTTATTAAAATGGATAATGCTGTATCTCGCGAGATTATTCCTAGCGAATGATTCAAGACTGCCTTTATTGTGTTTAACTTGATACTGTAGCATTTTATCACCTTGTTTTCCAACCATCCATCATTTGTGCAAAAGAAGATCCAATGGTCATTTTAAATTCGTGAGGCGCTCAAGAAAATCTTCTCGCTGTAAATAGCAGCACCCTATTAAAATATTCCTCCTTTTGGTAAAAAAAATTCCACATTTCTTAGTTCAAGCCAATAAGAAAATTGGTCAGCATTTGCTTTAAATCTATTCTCAAACATCACATGGATGCCAAATTTATACACACTTTTTTCTTCACAAAAGTGTTTCCTGTAAAAGTGGCAGCATATCAGTACAACATCACATGAACACAAATTATCCGGTCATGATGATAATGCAAGTAAAAAATTTATGAAAATAACAGATTGAGTGAATTAGCTTCAAATTTTTATATGTAACTGCCTTCATTCACTCACTTGCTTCACCAGAGTTAGGCCATGTATGAAAATAAGTTTTCATTTCCAAAAGAATTGCAAAATATTTCCTTATTATAACAAGTTACATACAAGAAACAAAGAACAGGGGAACTAGAACATCTTCTGATTAAATGCTTTCTCATTACACAAGTTCCTTAATCATTAACCTATAATACTTAATGACATGACATATTCAGTGGAAATAAGAATAACAAATTACACCATTTCCTTTCAAATCACACTCTGAATGGAAAGAAAAGAACAAACAGGTAATACAGTCATGATATTACATAAATACAGAACCGAACGAAAACTTGGACTCACTGATTGATATCTTGAGCGAGATAATTACAATGTACAGATCAAAACTTCTTTCATGGGTGCCACTTTATGCTGCATCCAACACTTCATGCAAATAGGAAAATATGACCATGACATTGACAGAGAGCATAAATTGGAATTTTCTCAAACAATCAAAAGGAGAATTATATGTACAAAGTACCTAGGTTTTTGCTCTGACTGTACCGGCTGTCCACTCAGAACACGATCTATTGCTAAGCTCAAGTCTCTTCAGAAATAAAATAAATAAATTAATCAAAAGGTTATACTACTTTCAAGAGATTAAAAATGTTAAGATAATTGTTTAATGCTAATTCAGTTATACGAAACAAACCTTCCAGTTACTGGTATGTTATTATTACTTGGCCTTGAATCATCAAACTGACCGTGGTAAACCAGCTCAAACGGCCTTCGACCATCCTGTTATTATTTGATTAATTAATTGATAAAAAATATACCATACCTTGACATTTGAGGGTTTAACTTAACATAAATCAAAGCAACACTGATCAACAGTGACTGGTTGTAAATACCTTTTTAAAAAGGTAAAATTCTGGTGTACAAACTGCTCCAAAATCTCGTGCAACATCCTGTGACTGCAATAAAGGACATTCCATCAAATATCAGGGTTTTACTATATTGTATTACTGACATAGATAACTTAGATCTTCAGTAAATTGGTTGCTTTCAATTAACCCCATCAGGTAAAAGATCTACTACAACAACGGTTCAATTTCAATTTAGTAATATCATGCTATCAGTTCTCAGTTTAGGATAAAAATGTTTATATGAATTGGAAAAGGACTAAACTTATCTATACAGTGCCATATTATGCTTTAGTTTCGTATGATTTACAATTTTGTGTACCATTGATTATGTGATTTGGATTAACAAAGTTTAACAATAAATCACAATACCACATTATAAATAAATTTATGATGTGTACCAATTGTTAAATACTACTTTGATCAAGCTAAAAAAAACATCAATAAAAAGCAACAAATTTGTATAAAGGGACAACAAATATTTACCCAACGTTTGCCGTCACATTTGTTTACAACACATGATCAAATATGGATGATGTTTGATCATGTTTTGAACAACATGGTAGATGCTGAATATATATATACAAAACCTTAAGTGTTGAGTTCAATTAATTTTGAACACAATATACTCACTAAAACACTTTAGTTACAGCAAAGAAGCAAATTATTTCAGGCTTAGGCCCTCTTTCCTACCAAAAAAAGAAACAAATTATTTTTTCAATTAAATACTTCATTCAAGAGCAACGTTTGACTGCTATCTAAGAGAAGTCGAAGCCTACAGATGTTTTTTACCCTTTTCTTTATAATATGTAACCTTTCTACGCGCACATGTTTTAACAAGGACATAAAGTATAGATCACGTATTTTTTTGGTGATGTCTTAGGCATCGACAATTTTGTGCTGAACCCAATTGACAGATGTGGATTATAGAAGTTTCATCATATTGATATCAACATAAAACTTGACCCACATTATAGCCAAACAGAGTATGCAATCTACTTGTTCTCTAATGGTGTGTTTGCGAGTTGGATTTTGGAGGGAAAACCTTTGGAGGGTTAGTCTGTATTTTCATATATATATTTGACAGTTTAAAGAAATCGAAAGAACAAGATGATATATGAGCATATAATATCATGTTGTTCATTTAATTTTTTTAAAATATCAAAAGAATTTCAAAAAATAGACTTAATCCTCCAAAAACCAACTCGCAAGCACACCCTAAAAGAGTAAAGCTCAAAAAATGTTAATGAAGGGTGTATAAGTATGACCATAAAAAAAAATGTTTACCAGGTTATATATAATAAAGACATGATTAAATAGACATCTGTTCAACCGATAACCATGTGAATTGTGGATACTTAAAACAGGTTAAAATTTACTGAATCATACCTCATCATATAGGTATGGAAAAGGATATCCAAACAATTTAGCATCTTCTGCCATCAATTCTGGTCCATCCTGTGACGCAGAATTCCAAGTTGGAGGATCATTCAATACTTTCAACGTAGCTATATTTCAGGAAATGAATTTACTATCACCTGGGGATGTGTGGCTACGGAATTTGAAGATATAGCAACAACAGCAAGTCCTTTCTATAGAAAGAAAGAGAAAAAAATTCAATGGGTCTTGACTTATGCAAGTTTGGCCTGCTGCTGAAGAAAGAAATATATAAACTTTTGCCACAGTAATTTGTTTGACTACCTTCATATAGAATTCAGTAAGCTTTACAATGACTTTTTTCAGGTGTATAACAAATGGACAGTGGTTGCATATAAACATAACCTGCATGACCACATAAAGAGGGAGGAAAGACAAACATCGTTACCACCGAGGAGGGAAAACGATAAAATCTCCACAAAATATAAGCAACAAGAGAGAAGTCTTAATTAGAATTTCCAAAACACTCATGCTTTAGTCTTTATTCATCATAATTCATAAGGAATAACCACAAGAACAGTCCATAAAACTTAGCCACAGACCACAAAATGGTACATTTTGCACACTAAATAGCTTGTATGAATGAAGACTGCATAGTATTCAGATTGAAGGCGTGTATGGTGTCCAAAACGTGTTGGTGCCCGTGACACTGACATTGATGGTCACATTCAAATTTAATCACTTTATTATGTCAATGTCCATTGTGTTGCCGGTGTTTCATAGAATGAAGGCACAATAATATCATAACTAAACAGAAATGAACCTAACCTGCTTAAAGAATAGCATTCACCAAAGTTTTTTTTTTTAATGAATTTTTTAATGGATATGATTATATGAAACTTGCTTGCATTTTGGTCCCATTTGATATGAACTCATTCTTACTAGGACCTATTTGAATTGGCTTATTTGAGCCTATCTACATGCATAAGCACTTGTGAGACTGTTTGGGAGAATTTGTGAAAATAGCTTGTAACATGTTCATAAGTTATTTTCAGCTTATTATCATAAGTTCTCTAATATAGTTCTTTTTTTTTAGAAACAGCATAATATTGAAAACTACACCGCACAAGAAGAATGAGTAAGCCTCAGAGAAACAAACTACAATAACGGGCACCATATATTTGCGGCACCCATATATAGCTTATGAAAACAACTTATAGCTTATATAAAAACAATTTAATTTTATCTGTTTCTAAAGAAATAGCTTATACTTCAGCAATTATCATGATAAACCATTATACTGTAAGCTAAAAATTAAGTTGTTTATCTAAGCAGGGTCATATATTCAGTGTGCCAAAGCCTAACATAGAACAAGAAATATAAATAAAGAGTAAAGTAAGCAAAACAAAGAAAGACGATAAAAAGCAGAATACTACCAATAGAGCTGGATGAGCCTCAAAATCTTCCAATGTCCAAACCTTTCCAGTCAGAGGCTCTGAAAGCTATATCAATTTCAATCCATCGAAACAAAAATTAAAATGTAAGTATTCCCATATTTAAATTACTACGAGTGTCAGATGTATCAGTGTCGTGTCCGGTGTCATAAGACAACAACCTGAAATTGAGGGGCTCTGAAACCCAAGGTGACACCTTTGGACTCAATTCTAGCAGCTCTAATCAGGAACCTAGTTGGGTACGAGTACTTTTTAGTATTGAGTTTGAGATGAAAACTCGGTTTGGAAACAGAGCATGGTTGAGAGAGTGAGAATCCAGAAGCAGTAGTAGAAGATAACTGAACAAACGGTGACCAAACAGAAGTCACTCTAAGGCTTAGTGCCATAATGTGTTTGAATGGTTAACCCAATATTCACCTCAACCTCAATTTTTTATTCTGTTTTTCTGGTCTTGGCCAAAATTACATTTTATTTTTACTCATTTATTTACTTCCTTATATCTTTTTTTTCATTTTTATTTTATTCTTTATTTTGCCTAGGATTTTTCATGCAATTTCTTCTTCTTTTTTTTCATTCTTCTTAATGGGCCAAGAACTAATTAATAAAAGAAAATCGCTCTTTTGACCCTCTTCATTACTCATAGGCCCCTTGAAATTCTATTTTTACACCTAATTAAGGTGTTTCGGAGTTACAAACCGACCGGTTCGGGATATAACTTTCATTTGGTATATTTGAATATTTCAGGAGATTATTCCTGATATGTAATGTTTTCTGTAGCAGAAATCATGGCTTGTACTTTCATTGAAGTATGTATACTCAACCTTCACAATTACACAAAGTTTGAATTTTTGTGTTCTTTTTTTACTCTTTGATTCCCCATCCTTGCATCAATAGACTCAAATGTTGTTACCATTGTGTTTCTGCATTTTTTTCTTTGTAGGTGGTTACGAACCGAACTGGGCGTTGAGCATGTTTGCCGGGTTTTCTCTATTTATGCCAAGTGTTTAATTATTTTTGGGTTTGTATGATACTTTTTGCATAAAATCTTTTTAAAAGTGTTTTAATGTAGATAAGAGATATCAATATTGAGATGAGTTGATTAATTGGGTTCGATGGCAAACACCAAAGGTAGGATTTCCTATAAAAAGAAAATAGACAAATATGATAGTGGTTCTGGAGGTAGAAAACAAACTTTTGTATTGGGTTGTGAAAGAGGCGGTGAGTACAAAGAAATAAAGAAGTTGAAACGACAAAACACATATTCGAGAAAATGTGGATGTCCATTTTGGTTGCGTGGTATTTTTAAGCATCAAAAGAATGAAATCTTAACATTGTTTACAGATTGCACTATCATTAAAGTGTGACAAAATTATAAGGTCGTATGCGGAAGACAAGGAATATGGTGCAACAAAGAAATATTTTGTCGACTTTTAAAGATAGATGGAAAGAAAATTAAATAACAATAAAACAAGTATACAAAGCACATCAAAGGTACAAAAAGACCATTAGAACTTCAAGAACACAAATGCAACATTTGTTGAAGTGTTTGGATGATCACCACTATGTTTACAAGTATACAATGTTTGGTTAGTAAGAAATTATTCAAGACATCTATAGGGTTGTTTAACACTTTTCATATTGTTTTTCTTATGTACTCCACTTATAAAACCAACCGGTACAAAATACAATTGTTTTAGATAGTCGGTTTCACCTCGACATAGTTGACATATTATATTAGGAACCAATACGAAATACAATTGTTTAAGATAGTTGGTTTCACCTCGACATAGTTGACATATTATATTAGACTGCGAAAAAGAGGATACTTTCACTTGAGTTCTATAGGAATGTTTTAACCTTTTAAAGGAAAAAGATGATAATTGTTATTGAGACAAATACCATACTGTTAAATTTTGTTGCTAATATCTTTCCAACATCTAGTACACTTTTAGATAGAAGAAATCATTTTGTTATTGACACAGGATATTTGCATCCTTTCATATATTTTTTTCATCCATTCATATGAATAACCATAAATAATAAATTATTTTTACAAATAGTACACTTTTTACTAATAAATGAATATTATTGATTTGAATTATACTATACATGAATATCACATTATGAGTTTCGTTGTTTCTTTATAGACGAAATAATAATAATCATTGAAAACTTTCACACAGATATAGATAGGTTATGTTCGAACCTCTATCATAACGTTCAATCTAACAATTTCAACATTTTTACTAGTTAAATTAGAAATTCTGACGAACTTATTTCAAAACAAAAACTTCTAACAAGTCGGGTTGTTCTTCATTAGTTTGTTGAAAGATATCTATCCTAATGTCTAAGAGAGTTACTTTTCCCACCTTGCAACCTTCTCACGCGCCCTGCAAAAATTCCAAAAATACTTATGGTCTGGATTTTATTTTCCGGACCAGATTGCTAGTGATTTCCGGAAACTAAAATTCGGAGAAATACGAAACGAAATTTTTTGTCTTTCTTTGATGTCAAGGGTCTTTGTTGACCGTTATATAACCTCCACATAAGCTGCAATGCAATTGCAGGGGTCGTATGAACGATCAACAATGACCATGACACCACAGAAACACCTAAAAACTACCTAAAAAACTAAATAAAATTGAAGAAAAATGTAAGAAAGGAGGTGAAGTGAAGAATGAAGGAAATTGTTGAAGATCCAAGCATTTTTATAGTCTTAAATCAGTCATAGGTCATAAGTAAAATCAAATAAAACGTGTTCCACAATCAAAACCGTCCAAAAATGCATTAAAACTTCACTAACCGTCCAAACTTTTGGTGAAACGCCACCGTCCAAAATAAACTGAGTGGTTTCGGATTTTATATTCCGGAATGCATAAAGATTGACTAGATTATAAAATCTGAACTGCATCAGACCCTGTATTCTGGAGCGTTTTCGTGGCGAATGGCTTGGAAAAAAATAAAACAAAGATACATAACATAAATAAAAACAAAATAATACAAATAAACAGTTAAAAAGGGAAGGTGTTTCAAGAGGATTTCTTTGAGTTAGATCTTGTTGCCTTGCCAAATGACTTATTCATCTGGCAGACAGCACGATCTAACTCATAGAAACCTCTTGATGTTCATATATATAGATCAAGTTCAGAAGCTTTGTATCTATCTTTCTATCTATATATTTTTGGTAGCATACTGAAGATCTTCAGCATGCCGTCAAATAGAGAGCAATCTATTTGCGACAACGTGAGAAAGATCTTCAGCACAATGACAAAAAATTTCATGATTTCTTTGGTAAATAAACCAAGGAGGCAGCAAGATGTATCTATATATTTTTGAAAGCATGTTTAGGATCTTCATCACGCTGTCACATAGAGAGCAATCTATTTTGCGGCAGCATGACAAAGATCCTCAACACAATGACAAAAATTTTAATGGTTTCTTTGGTGTGTTTGTGTGTTTTTGATGGAAATGAAGATGAAAACCGGAAACATCAGTTTTGTAGGGGTTTCTGGATGTTGTGGACCACAAAAATTGTAGGTGCAATGTGGTCCTCACAAAAGAATCTTAAGCTGAGGTAATCCGGATTTTATAATCCGAATTACTCTAGTGTAATTCGGATTATATAATCCGGATTGTACTTACACCGTAAAAAATCGTGTTGAATTCGGACTATTTTAGCGTTTAAATAAACATCTTTGACGTAAAGTAAAACATAATGAAGTTTTTAATAATATATATTATTTAAAACATAATACAACAACTTAATTCTTCAACATATAACTGACACGTAATTAAAACAACATAAAACGCATGATTAATTAAAACATAACACATTATCATGGATGATCTAAACTAACTTCTTCCTCTGGTCCCTCCAGCAGAGCCTTGATCTCTTTGTAGTTCCTGGGCCAAATCAAACTTTTTTGAATTTGTTCAGCAAATCTAACCAACGAAGCGTCCAACTCGATCGTTCCTCTAATATTGTGCTGACCAAAGACAGAGAACATGGTTCTCACGTCGTCGTCGTTCGTTAGTTTCATCCGTCTAAACCGAAGAGATTCGGCTGAGTCGGACAATGGACATCGATATTTAACACCGACCACCCTCCTCGTGTCTTTGTGGTTAAGTTGACGGATGATTTGATCCAGCTCATCCTTCAGGCCCGAGAGAGTGACATCGTTGCGAATCCTAAACAGATGGGGTGGTTTTCCCTCGTTGTAGTAGACTGCCGCTAGCTTGATGTTCAGATCAAAGCCAGGGAATTTTATGATTTTTTTTTCTGGTGTAGTTTTCTTGTAATGAAAACAGGGACCCCTATTTATAGAGTTATCTGGGCGTTGTGGACCACATAAACTATCGGTGCAATGTGGATCACACAAAAGAATCCATTGCTAAAGCTTTTCGGATTATAAATTCCGAACCAACCGTCAGCCTACAAAAAGTGTCAAACTGCTAAAA
>Ga0315913_1009748_pt1 | contig 11200 bp, 10 predicted proteins | sample MpolsnodulesMG_FD_207736 | JGI IMG/M metagenome (GOLD analysis project Ga0315913, IMG submission 207736) | Medicago polymorpha root nodule microbial communities from Los Angeles, California, United States - small nodules | ecosystem: Host-associated > Plants > Roots > Nodule | place: USA... | reverse complement strand
GTTGAATTGTGTTTGCTTTTTCTTTATTTTCTCCTGCTGAAGTCACTGTTTAGAATCTAAATGCAGCAGATAAAAACAAAGAGACAGAGAGATGGAAGACACAAAAATTATACAGGTTCCTTCCACAAACCGGAAGTAGTCATGTCCCCTTTGCACTTCCACTGTCAAATATCTGATTACAGCTACTCACTGTTAAAACTAGCATGAAACTTCAAACTACTCAAGCACAACTGAAAGAGATTTCCTATGCTCAAGAACAAAATCAAGAGACTTCCTATGCTCAAGCACAACTGCAAGAGACTTCAATGAGGACTAAAATGATGAAGAGAAGAATTAAGTAAAAATAATATAGAGTCAGGGGTGTAGAATATAAGTTTTAAATAAGTGGGAGATGAAGGAAGTAAAAGAATAGTGAGTAGAGGAGAAAAGGATTACAACAAGTGACTTGATCGAAAATAAATAGAAGACCTTAGAAGTTAGAAGAGTCAATATTATTGAACATGGAAAAGAAAGAAGAGAAGAGCAGAGGAAGCAAAACCTTAGCTGCAACAAGGTTAAGTCGAAAACTAGAATTTTCAAAGGATTCGGGTAAGGGGGAGAATCTTTTAACTTTAGGGTGTATTATTTATGACGGGGTTGTTTAATTCTTAAGTTGATGTTGTTGTTATGTTGTAATCTGTGATGGGAGAATGATGATGAACGAAGATGATATGACGTTGATACATTAGAATTGAAGGGAATTAGTGGATGGTTCTAATTTGACGAATTGGCCTTAAAAAGAGTAGATAATCTGGTAGGTTAATAAGAAATTAGTGCTTGAATGATAGGGTATTAATAGAAATTTAATTTGGGATGAAATTGCCGAGTTTTAGGTTGAAAACGATGACGGGGAAGGTTCCCTAAAGCAAAATCGTAGCGGAACTGTGATTTTTGGTGTTAGTAGGGGGCGCACGGTCGTGCCATATGGGAACATGACCGTACATGTTGTTTCTACCTAGATTTTTAGTTTTTATGTTTTGGGGGTGCACGGTTGTACCCCTATGGAGGATGGTCGTGCACCCTTCCCAGGCTTAGGAAAACCAACCTTTTTCACCCCTTTTATGTTACGAATTAGTTTTATGTTTCTTCATGAAAATTGTAGACATGGATGTTAGATTTCATTTGTCTTAAGGTTGACTCTATTTGGATTTCTAGAGCTTGATTTATAATTAAAATACTGCGCATAGATTATGCTGCGTTTTTCATAAAATTTTACCACAATCCTTTTAGTAAACTCTAAAAAATCTATGAAAAGAAGAGTGAGTTTAAGAAAACTGTTAGTGTGTAAAGTAAAAGTAAGGGTCCTTAACCATATATCTAAACAAGGGAGTCTGTTAGTGTGATAATGACCTATGAGAATTAATGATCTTAAAGATGACTTGGCTATAAGAAGTGAAAGACAACGATACGAGCCGACGTAAAGAAGTTGTTTAAGATAGAATAAACGAAGAATACGGAGGTAGTAGTTACGATGATCGATGTTATTAAAACTAATTGAAAGTATGAAGATAGGGTAAACTGATTGAGACGATGAAATTTATGATCTTTTGAGAAGAAAAGATTTGTTGATGTTCTTAAGACGACTTAATATTATTGTCATTGTTTTTAATATGGTGCGTGATTTTCCTAATAACATGTTATGGCTAGATTTCTCAGTCCTTTCTTGTTGTTGTGTCGTTATGGCGACTGTGCTCATGGGGTACAGACACTCAAGTCGAGGAAGATTAGTTGCGAGACGATTCAGAAGGTGGCGATGGAAATGTCTTTCTTGTTATTTCCATATTTAGTAGTTGAATAAGTATGTAGTCGCTACGAGCTCTGATTTCGTAACACTGGGGTTTGGAGTTCAAGTATGCTCCACTTAAGCTTTGGATGGAAGACATGTGGCAAAATTACATTTAAGGGTTGAGATCTATTTAATTAAAATAAAATACAAAGCACTGCCCTCAGTTAATCACAGTAAAGGTAAACAAAGCACTACCTTTTGTCTTCTCCTATTACGTATTTTTCTCTCTATCTCCTATCATCACCACAAACCTCCACCCACCACCACCCACATCCGCCCATCACCGCCATCGCTAAAGTTTTCATCTCTATGAAGTTCATCATTTCTGATCTAATCTAATTCTTATTTGTGTTTGGTTGTTTTTTATTTTGTAGATTTCAATGAAATAGTTTATGACGGTCGCGGCGAGATGATGATGGGAGGAAGAGGGGCAATGATGGGGAGAGATGAAACAACAACGATTGTGGAAAAAGCAGCGATGGTACCGGTCGGGTGGAGGTTGTAGATGAGGAAAAGGTTGAGGAAGAGAGAGGGTTGTGGGAGAAGATGGGAGCGTGAGAAGGAGAAGAAGAAACTAAATTTTTTTATTAAAAAAAAAACTTGCTCTTTATTTTAATGAAATAAATCCCAACCCTTAAATTTAATTTTGCCACATGTCTTCCATCCAAAGCTTAAATGGAGTATTACCTAAATGGAGCATACCTGAACTCCATGGTTGGGGTTAGCATTGAAATTATTTTCTTTGAGTTTGAATCTTGGAAACCATTGTTATTTCTATTTATAATGTTGATAACATGAATGATTTTTATTATTGAGATTTGTGAATTGTTTTCCGCTGTTGAAGCATGATTTAAAAAATTTACATTATTAAGTGATATAATGTTGAGTTTGTAACATCCTAATTAATTAAATATATTCTTGTTATTTAATAATTTATCGTCGGGGAATAGGGTGTTACAAAGAGAGTTTCCAAGAACTCAAAAAGAAGTTGACGTCAGCGCCAATCTTGATTTTTCCAAACCCAAGTGAGTAGTTTGTAGTTTATTGTGATGCATCTAATAGGGGTTTCAGTAGTGTGCTCATGCAGAATGGACAGGTTGTAGCTTATGCTTCGAGGCAGCTGAAGATTCATGAGAGAAATACTCTGACACATGATTTGGAGCTAGCAGTTGTAGTGTTTGTAATTAAAGATTGGAGGCATTATCTGTACGGTTCGAGGTTTGAGGTTTTCAACGACCATAAGAGTCTTAAGTATCTATTTGACCAGAATGAGCGGAACATGAGGCAGAAACGGTGGCTAGAGTTTTTTAAGGACTACGATTTTGAACTAAGTTACCATTTAGGTAAAGATAATGTTGTAGAAGATGCATTGAGAAGGAAGTCGTTGCATATGTCGGTGCTTATGGTTAGAGAAATGGATTTGATTGAACAATTCAGAGATCTTTGCTCGGGGTGTGAGGTGACGCCTGGTAGCGTGAAGTTGGGTATGCTGAAGCTAACAAGCCACGTGCTAGAAGAAATCAAAGAAGGGCAGAAAATAAATTTGGGATGTATTGATCGTTTGGTGCTAATCAATCATGGTAAGAAAGTGCACTTCGGAGTATATGAGGATGGGATTATGAAATTTTGAGATAGAGTTTGTGTGCCAAATCTACCAGAACTCAAGCGGAGAATCCTAGAAGAAAGTCACAGAAGTAGTTTGAGTATTCATCTCGGGGCTACTAAAATGTATCAAGACCTTATGGAGATATTTTGGTGGCCAGGTATGAAGAAAGATGTTGTTGAGTTTGTGTATTCTTGTTTTATTTCAATGGACTTTGTAGTAGGTTTTCCAAGGACCACGAAAAAAGTGATTCGATTTGGGTAGTTGTGGATATATTGACTAAGTCGGCTCACTTCATTCCTATAAAGATCAATCATCCGTTACAGAAGTTAGCCAAGATTTATGGTGAGCAAATAGTCAAGTTGCATGGTGTTCATTCGATTAACTTACGGTTATCTTAGGGGAGTGTGCTTGGATGATCTTAGGGTTATACTGACATACATAGACCAGTTTTGCAAAGATTATCCATCAACAACGAATTATCATGAAAATAATTCACCATTAAACACATAAACAATGATAACATCAATCAAATTTTCACTTATAATTTATGTACGAAAACTTAACACTCAACCCCAATTGAAAAAAGACTCATACATCAAAATCTCAGAAAGTTTACGCCATATTCAAAGGGTTTTAAAAGGAACCTAATAATGAGGATGGAGAGACACAACATTGGTGAGGGTTAGGAACCTTTATGAAAATACATCTAAAGATGAATAATTTTCCCACCTTACCTCAAATTCACAAAAAGTCGAAGCTTTTGCTTGAGTTCCTAGGTTGTCCTCTTGCCTCTTCCAGTCCTCTTTTCTCATAGGCTTCACGTAATGCTTTCTTTGTCTTTCTATTTTTCTTTTTATACTAAAAAAAACTAGGGTTATCTTTTATTATGACTAATTCCTCCCTTTACTTATCACAATTCACTCCCTACCCGGTCCTTAATATCTCTTATTTTACTCACATCCCTATTATTTTAATCAAATAAAATTTTAATAATTGTACTAAAACTCCATAATTTCTCAACAATGACCTATTACTTCAAGTAAAATATTCCATCACCATAATAAATATTAGAAAGTGTTTTGAATTCTATCAAATTAAATAAACAATTAAGAAACCAAAAGAACACATGGAAAACGTAAGAAAAAAAATGTCTGCTGGGTTGAGAATTCATTAATATTTTAGGAAATGGTTGTACAGCGTAATTTTTAAATAGTAATACTATTAGCACCGTGTTATATAAGACGGTCAAGACAACTAGAGTTACATAAATAAATAAATAATATGTCATGCTAACTAATGCTTTCATAGCATTACTTAGGATATTAAAAATAGAAAATTTTCATTAAAAACAATAAATTTGCTGACTTGCATAAAGTTAAATATTTTATTTTTTATTAATTTTCAATGCAAAATTCCTATATTAATTTTCGTAACCAGTGCTCTAAAAGCGTTAGTTAGCATTTCACATAAATATTCCGCATCAACATTAGTAGTATATTAAAATATTAAAGTTATGTAACCAAAAAAAAAATATTAAAGTTTGGGACTTATATTTAATGCATGATGTGATAACGTAACGTAGCTGAAGTACTCCTAGTGAAGATTCAATACAACTTGACTTCTCTCTCGACTATCCAGAAACGTCAAAGAGCTCAGCAATGGCAACCGTTCCTTCTGTAGCTGCAATCCTGAGAAGGTACTTCATTCTCCGCACTCAATTATAAACAAAATTATGTACCTATTTTCAATCTTATTAAGTATGGTTTTATGAAAATTGAAATATATGATTTTTTTTTTTAGATAATTTTTTAATTTAAAATTCTTGAAGAGTGTTCCAATATACTCGTTAGTAAAATAAATAATTTTTCTAAACTACATACATAATTAATCGTAGTCATTTTTTCATACATTGTGAATTTAATGTAAGTATACTTTTGGAAAAATAAAGGGGTAGATTAATTGACTTTTGTTTGACCTTAAATAAATCCAAATAATATATATTTTTTAAATTAAGAGAAAATGACTTCAAGGAAGATCAAAACTAAAATGGCAACCGACTCTAATTCTTTGTCAAATACTCATACATATTATTAGAAAAATTTAAAAATACATAAACTGAGTGATATAAAACTTGACCAATAACATATCCAATCATAATCAATTCTAAGAGATAAACACCAATAATAAACAATGTGAGTATTTATTGGATCCAATAAATACACACACCTTTTTTCTTTTCTTTTTTTCTTCCAATTATAATCGAGTCTAGAGTAGTAAAAATATTGCAACTTCCCCTCATTAAATTTGCATATAAACACAAGCATATATAAATTTTTGAGAGTAGTAGTTAAGTTGGTGTCCTAACTTGGGACATAGTTAAAACTTTTAAGAAGAGCAGGGCTTATGTGATTATATCCAAAATCATAGATTTAAAAAATAACCTACTTAAATTAGTTTAGTGGTGTTGTCTTGAAATCATGGAGTGTCATACTCGTAAGATTTTATGTTCTATTTTTTTGGTGCCAATTTCATTAGGCTAGATTGACTTTTTAAAAAAATAAATAAACAAGTAATTTTGACCATATATTAACTAGTTTGTCATAGATAACAAAAAATTGATTTTTGTACTAAATAATTTACATAATAATATTTTGACTAAATTATACCAGAGGTCCTTTAAGTTATTTAACCGTAATAAATTGGTCCTAAAGTTTTTTTCGTACCACTTAGGTCTTTATGTTAATTAACTGCAACAAATTGGTCCTTTAAGTTTTTTCCGTACAAATTGGTCCTCTGGATTATTTGTTCAACACATAATGTAAATCCCTTTTAAAACTACTTAACAAATATGATTTTCAAAATAACAAGATGTCACTTGAAGGGGTGTTTAGATCAAATTTGTTTTCTTATAATTCCCTTTTTTTTTTAAATTGTTGCAATGGAGGAAAACTATTCAAAATTATTTTATTTTTAGAAAAATGTTTTTATAAATAAACACACTGGGTTTTATCTCCATGGATCTGAAATTAAGTTATAGCTAACTTAACATATGCAATATGATCAATTCATTTACAAGGCTTGAGGGGAAGGTGGCTTTGATTACCGGCGGTGCAAGTGGCATCGGCGAGGCTACTGCAAGACTCTTCTCCGAGCACGGAGCTCAAGTCATTATAGCTGACATCCAAGACGACAAAGGTCACTCTATTTGCAAAGACTTGCACAAATCATCTGCTTCCTATGTTCATTGTGACGTGACAAAGGAAAAAGACATTGAAAATGCCGTGAACACAACAATTTCCAAGTACGGAAAACTAGACATCATGTTTAACAATGCCGGCATAGTGGGAGTAAACAAAACAAATATACTTGAATACAAGTTATCTGAATTTGAGGAAGTGGTTAATGTTAACTTGGTTGGCGTCTTTCTTGGAACAAAGCACGCATCAAGGGTAACGATCCCCGCTCGACGAGGTAGCATAATTAACACAGCTAGTGTTTGTGGAAGCATTGGTGGTATGGCTTCACATGCTTAATCAAGTTCAAAGCATGCTGTTTTGGGGCTGATGAGAAACACGGCCATCGAACTTGGACCGTTTGGTATTCGGGTGAATTGTGTGTCACCTTATATCGTTGCCACACCGTTGACTAAGAATTTCTTAAAGCTCGATGATGAAGGGCTTCTAGCGCTTTATTCTAACCTAAAGGGTACTAATCTTGTGCCTAAAGATATTGCTGAAGCTGCTCTTTACTTGGGGAGTGATGAATCTAAGTATGTTAGTGGTCACAATCTTGTTGTAGATGGAGCAGTCAGTGTCTCTAACAATGGATTTTCTGTGTTTGGACAATCTGTCTAAATATGTGCACCTTATGTGTCAGTAATTGTCTTTATGCTTAATGCAATTATTGTTGTTTTTGGTGTCTTGTAAGTTGCATCAAGGCTGTTACCATTGGAATATGACAACATATTATGAATAAAGAGAAATGATATTTGAATAACCATACTGTGACAATTTTTTTTTCCTCATACTCGCATCATGGTCTCAATAAAGAAAAATATAATCAAATTGTCTTTGGTAAAAGGAAAAAAAAAACTAGTCCAATTGTAGTGCAACCAAGGTAGAGTAAAAGTCACTTTCTAAATCCTAACAAACAAATACAACAGTAAAAAAAGCAATTGTCCACATCTATAATGTTGGAACTTGAACTATTCACTTAGTTCATTCACACACACTTTAGTTTTGTTTTTCAACTATAGTTAACGGAGAAGAAGTAAAATAAAGAGAGGTTTTTGAATTTTCAATGTATTACATAGAGTTGTGATATTCTTATTATGTATCAAGTATTTATACATCTCATATTAAAGATACAAGTTCTCAAAATGAGTAACAAACTACTCTAACTACCTTCCTATAGTAAAAATTTGTTTTTTGAAGGTCTATCACTATGTTACTTGCGCAACAAGTAATCTCCCAAACTCTGTTTTCTACATTACCTATATCACAAATAATCACATTATTTTGACTAAGCTAAATTGAATTAATTCTCAAAGCACCACCTTAATTCAAGTTAGCCAAAGCTTCCATTCCTATTTGATCTCTTAGTTTCTGAAACACTTGCAAAGTCGCAACTTTTGTTAACGAATCTGCTATTTGCTCTTCATTTTCGCAATGCAGTAGTGATAGGTTTCCCTTGCTGACCTGCTCTGTTAGGTAGATTTCTCCTACGATGAGCAATATGATTTTTTTCCAATTGTATAGCTGACTTATTGTCTATCTTCGTTGTCACAACATCACAATTTTCACTACTTATCTCCTTTATTAAATTATTAAGCCATATTGCTTGACAGATACTTGGTGCAGCTGATATGCACTCTTCCTCATAAGATGATAGAGCAACTACTAGTTCTTTCTTTAAGCTCCACGATATTGGTGCTCCACCATAGAAGAATATGAAGCATCTTTGATGCATTAGAATCCCTTTTCTTGTTCTCAGGAATTTTATGTCAATAGCCCGGAATAAGTCAACTCAAACTTTTTCTTCACATACTCTTTGAATTCCCCGATGAGTTTTTCATTGCTTGCAGTAATTAACAAGTCATCGATCAACATAATGGCACAACACTATTATACCTTTATCAGCAGCTTTTCTCGCATATACACCATGTTCAAAGATGCATTTTTTAAAATCAAATTTTACTCAGAAACTTGTCAATCCCCATGCTCCATGCTCTTTGTGCTTGCTTGATCCCATAGAGTGCTTTTCTGAGCTTATACACTTTTGTTTCCTGATTATTCACTACGAATCCAGGAGGTGGCTCTATGTTTACTTCTTCCTCCATAGGGCCATTAAGAAAATCTGATTTTACATCCATTTGAAGTATGGACAATGTTTAATATATCAGTTACTAGTCTGATAGTTTAGTGTCTTGTTGTTCAACACATCATCTTTTAAAAATAAAAAATACTAACTGAGTTATTCTTCTCATTTTTGTGCCAGTCAAATTCTTTCAAATCATCAAATATCACATCTCTACTGATTAATATAGTTTTGCTAGTAGGATCATAGAATTTACAACCTCCAGTTGAATGGTAACCAATGAAAATCATAGCTGATGACTTATCATCAAGCTTCGTTCAAAGTTGATCAAGTATATGTCTATAGGCAATTGAACCAAATACTCTTTAATACATCATATTTGGTTTGTTACCTGACCATTTTTCTTCTGGTGGGGTGCTTGCAGTCTCTTGGTGGGACATTTGTTCAAGATGCATATAGCTTGTGGATACTCCTTCAACCCCAAAATTCTTTTGGTAAATGTCTCCCTTTAAGTTAAAATCATACACTCACATTCGACCATTTCGTCGACAATGATTTTGTCTTGTTAGTGGATCCACCCGCTAAAATAAAAACATATATTGCATGAGAATCAATTATTTCGTAATACAAACGATGTAATATATTTGATACAAAAATCCAAACAAAAACAAAGAACTAATGTAGCTCATGTAATATATTTTTATAGTGTACCTTGAGTAGTCTAGGAAATACTCAGAAGTTCATCATCAGATATATTATCAAAATCAAGAATTGTTGATCTTAATAAATTTTTGTGAATGGTTGTGCGATAAAAATGCATTTTTTTGGTAATATTGATAGTACTTTCACCGATGTCTTCAAAATTTGTAGTTGTATCTGATGCATTTAACAAACAAATTGATATTTATCAAAACCAAACTATTTTTAATACACGACATATAAAATAATCTAAAATAATAAGTTATTGTTAGAAAAACAAAAGATATATTTATTATATCCATCGTTTTGTAGTGGCTGCTTTGCATGAAGTTGTAAGGCGAGTTTTGATTTTATTTCTCTTACAATGCAACAACGAATCTTCAACATTGACGTATTCACGATGATTAGATTTACATGTCAAGTTACTTTTAAAATATAGTGATAAATGTGTCTTAAAACATGTTTGGGTACTGGTTAAATCTAAATAGATAGATTATAAAAATTAACAAAACAAAAGATCTTCCCTTGTACCTTTCTCTTTTGCATGTGCCCTTTTATAGATAGGATTTCAAGAGGACGTGGTGAAAAACATCAGAGTCGGTTAATGAATATTTGACATGTTTTTTTAGTTTGTCGTCTAATCTTGATCATGCAATGATAGGATGATAGACGAATATTTTAAGATATGTCGTTAGCATTGCTCTCTTTAACATGTACCTCTATATATGATCGAGTCTATTTATTTAACGCGTTGGGTCAGGTTCTAATCCAGAACATGAGTATTATTAACTTATTTTAGAACATAAATAGACCTTTCCTTTTTGACGGCTTCACTCACCTATCAGTATTTGGTGGAGCACTATAATCCAAGATATAAGTAGCTCTTTCCGTGGTCCAACTCTCAATGAGAACACCAATTGTTAGGACTTAAGCCTATGAGGAGAGTTCAACCCAAAAGACTATTCTATTAGTGGGAGAGTCTCGTAAGTATCACATCAAGCACTTTTATTTCACCGATGTGGACTCCTAACAGTTTCCTTAACTGGCCACTGATTAACGTTTCTCATTCATTCATTATTGGTAAATGGTTGGTACACATCACTTTCTGCATAATTTTTAAAAATTAAAACATGTGGTCCATAATTATAAGTTCCGTGTGTTACCACGGTCCACGAAGGCAACTACATAATAATTCAACGCCAACCTTAGTACTATTGGAAAAATGATTAAAGCTTGGGGCTTTATTTAATGGACGATGCAATAAGATAGTTGAAGGAAGTGAAGATCCATACAACTTTATTTCTCCTCGACTATATATCCAGAAACTTGAAAAGCTCACAATGGCAACCGTTCCATTGGTCTCTAATGCCTTAAGAAGGTATGGACAAATTGCAACTTCACCTTATTTCATTTATTTCTTAAAAATGATATTTTATTTTATTTTATATAATAAACACAATGGGTTATCACCTTATAGAACTGTAATTAAGTTATAGTTAACTTACCATTTGTCATGCTCAATTCATTTACAAGGCTTGAGGGGAAGGTGGCTCTGATCACCGGTGGTGCGAGCGGCATTGGGGAGGCCACGGCAAGACTCTTCTCTGAGCACGGAGCTAAAGTCGTTATAGCTGACATCCAAGACGACAAAGGACACTCTATTTGCAACGAGTTACACAAATCCTCTTCTTGCTATGTTCGTTGTGACGTGACAAAGGAAGAAGACATTGAAAATGCCGTGAACACAACCGTTT
>Ga0315913_1009744_pt1 | contig 11201 bp, 4 predicted proteins | sample MpolsnodulesMG_FD_207736 | JGI IMG/M metagenome (GOLD analysis project Ga0315913, IMG submission 207736) | Medicago polymorpha root nodule microbial communities from Los Angeles, California, United States - small nodules | ecosystem: Host-associated > Plants > Roots > Nodule | place: USA... | reverse complement strand
TAGCTTCTCTCCCCCCCCCCCCCCCGTTAACATCTTTTGCAAAACTCGTGTCATGCCACATAACTTAAAAAATTTTAAATTAAAAAAATGAAAGGATTAATTGAATGGAGCATGTGTCATTTATCTTAAGGTTAATTATTTTTATGATCCTTATAAACAAGCGAGCTTCTAACATTGGTCCCTATTTAAATTTTATTAAATTTTTAATCCCCAACGTTTTTTTTCCGTTTGTAAGTTTGGTCCTTGCCGTCAAACTATGCTGACTAGGCTAACAGAATGTTGACCCAGACATGCCACGTGGACATTTCAAGTGACATGGCATACAAGTGGTAAATGACTTCATATGTTTTTGGTCCCTATAAAATGTTGACCTTTTAAGTTTAGTCCTTACTTAATTTAATAGTGTTTTTAGTCCATAAAAAAAACTATGCACTCAGTTTTAGTCCCTACTAAATCTAAATTTGTTTAATTACGTTTAAATTTTTAAGATTTTGAACAATTTTTTGCACAAGTGTTACGAACATTACGAAAAGTTTGTCAAAAAAAAAGAACATTACGAAAAGTTCATTTGCAAAATTTTATTTCCGCGTCCAGGTTTTTGTTACTTTTATTTTGAACATTTGTCTGTTAAAAAAATTTATATTTAATTTATTTCATGTTAAAAAATTCTAAATTTTAGTAAACGAATCTTTTGTGATATTCTAAACTTGTATCAAAAAAATCATTGAAAAATTTAAGAGTTTTTAGAAGAGTGTAGCCAGCGTGAACGAGGTGGTGAAAAATCCAAACTCTCTCCTCCTACTCTTTTCACCAGCTCGTTCACGCCAGCAACACTCTTCTAACCTTTGCTTGCAAATTCATCTAAGACATCAATTTCAACAACTTAATCACACGACAACTTCAACACACAAAACTCAACAATCTTCACCATTGACAATTCCAACAACAACCTTTTCGAGCGAGAAGCGGAACCAATCGATTTTCAAGATTCGGATCGGGAAACAAAGAGTGGGAGTGAAGAAGATTGAAGAGAGCGAAGTAGTAACAAGGAGAAACAGGAACACAAATCTGGTTTTTTTCCGGCAAATTCAGGGAATGACCGAAAATATTTGTATGGTGAAATATTTTATGGATCTGGAAGAATAAAAAGGAATGAAGGAGAGTGATAGACTTTGACAAAAATTATGGGAAAATTTTTAACTATCCTTAAACTCTTAAATTTTTCAACGATTTTTTTGATAGAAGTTTAAACCATTACAAAAGGTTCGCTTACTAAAATTTAGAATTTTTTAACATGAAATAAATTAAATATGAATTTTTTTAAAAGACAAAAGTTCAAAATAAAAGTAATAAAAGTATGCATGAAAAAATATAATTTTGATATAATTTTTTGCAGATGAACTTTTCATAATGTTCTTAACACTTGTGCAAAAAATTATTCAAAATCTTAAAAGTTTAAGCATAATTAAACAAATTTAGATTTAGTAAGGACTAAAATTGAGTGCATAATTTTTTTATATGGACTAAAAGCACTATTAAAATTAAGTAAGGACTAAACTTAAAAGATCCCAATTTTATAAGGACCAAAAATATATATGTCATTTACCACATGGGAGCCATGTCACTTGAAATGTCCATGTGGCATGTCTGAGTCAGCATTCTGTTAGCCTAATCAGCACGTTTGACGGAAAAAATCAAACTTACAGATGGATAAAAATGTTGGGGATGAAAAATTTAATAAAATTTAAATATGGAACAATGTTAAAAGATCGGTTATCAGTAAGGACCTTAAAAATGATTAACCCTTTTATCTTATTCATCTAAATACTTCATATTCTTCACCATTTCTTAAACCCATAACCCAAAAATAATGAATCCAACTCCTCCGCCACACAACAACAACAACCCTTCAAACCCATTAACTCATGTATCTGCCATGCCATCTCCACCTTCCCTTTCACCTCTCGTTCTTTCTTCTTCAATTCGTTCTCCAATGCAACCGCTCAAACGAAAATCAGAATAAATAATGAATATAAAATCAGAATGAATCTTGGTAATGATCATTATTACTCATTGATTGAATATGTGAAATGGGGATAAAAACAATATTATCAAAGGCTGCATCGCTATTTCTGGATTAAAAACAACATAGAGACGTAGACTAAACAACATTAAAAACTTCCTCCTCCTCCATATCATCATCATCATCATTAAAAACAACATTAACAACAAAATTTTGGATTAAAAAAAACTAAATCCCTATTTCACCATCCTCAACACCATATTTGAAATAGAGAAAGCAGAGAGACAAAAATTTCAGAGCACGCCATAGAGACATAGAAACATCTTTGTGATAACCAATCTACATCATCTCCTCTTTAGAAAGATGGGGTGAATTAAAAAATAACATTTATCTCATATATCATAAATTCACCATCCTTAACCCATAAATCTTCTTCCTCAATTGAACCATCAGCGAAAACTCCAATTTCCGGCACCAAAACCTCGACGAGATTACGAGAACCTCACCATCATATGAAAAAATGTTTGATTTGCTGGTGAGTGCAAGATCCTTTAAGAGGAGAACATAGTACGAGAGAAGGATGATGAAGTGGAAGAGAGTGGATGTGGTTGATTTTAGCTTGTTTTTTTAGAGGAGATGATGTTGTTGGTTGGCCGAAGAAAAAGAAGAAGAAGAAGAAAGAATGGTAAAATTGAATTTTAGATTATATGTTTGCAACTAAAATATTTATGGGTAAAGAGGAAATCTTGGTCAGTAATTTGATTTTTAGATGATGTTGTTGATTTGATTTTTTTTATTTCAAAAATCCTTTTTAGTTTTATTAATTTTTTAAAATGGATTGTAAATTGACTAATGCCAGTAATTGCCATGCGTACAAGTTGGTACAGTCAGCATGTGTCACATATGCACAAATGCGTCAAATAATTAAGAAAGTGGGGCCAAAGATTTTTTAAAAGACAAAATTTTGCAAAAACATTTTTCAAATTTTCTTTTGCAGGGACCAAAATCAAACCGATCATATTTTCAAGGACCAATAACATATTTTAGAAAGAGAAAAAAACTTAACCCAGAGAGGATAGTGTATAGATAAACTGTCACATAAGTAATCCAGCCGATGAAGCATCTAGAGGAAAATAAAACTATAAACTACCAGATTTTGTCAAACAAAAAAAAACTATAAACTACCAGATAATAAAAACTTACTACCACACATAATGATAAATAAACATTAACGAAAAAACAAAGATACAAAAAGATACAGATATAAAAAAAATTATAAAGACATTCAATATTTTTTTATGATCAAGTAGTCTAGTGGTTAGAGCTCACACATTTTACATGTGGAGTGTCCGGGGTTCGAACCCTAGCTCGTATATAATATGCAATATCTCTATCAACTGAGCTATCACGGAGATAAGACATTCAATTTTTAATTTATATTACAATGTTAATATCAACTCAAGATGTAACTATTAAATTGTATATTTATTGCAAAAGCGCTAAACCAAAACAAATTGGTTAAAAAGTAAAATAAAATCCTAAGGTTGTCTGAGATTTTTCTAATAAACCAAATACAATTTTGGAGAAATAAAGAATCGATATAAAGATGATTGAATCAGTAATCTTTCAGCGTTGCTTTCTTCTTTTTTTTTGAGGATGATGATTAGAAGGTTGAATCACCAAGTCTTCCAATTTCATCCTTCTATCTTAGAAGAAAAAGTCACTCTTTACGGTGATTTGTTCTTGTTGCTTCTGATTCACCATATTTTGGAAAATGACTTGGGTGGTTTGAATATTTACATAGAAGACCCATTGATTATGTTGTAAGGATGATAGTCAGATTACTAGAGGCACATGATGACCTAGAAAAACTATAATAGCAGGATGAACTTCCTAACTCTATAGCCTGTGATTACTGATACTCATAGTATCCAACCAAAGATTTTACAAAGCATTATTCTTTTCTATGTCTAATACTACCATCACTTACCCAATTATCCAACCATGATGGCTCACCCAACAATGATCATGACTTAGACCAATCTAGTCAGTCTTCTCACACATGTGAGGTCCAAGTGATTAGAGTCTCTTAAGACAATCTCCAAGAGTTTATAGTCTCTCCATACTATTACAAGAGTTTCCGAGGTACATTGGTTTGTTTGAGTTTGTATCTGCTTAATACAAAATAATTTTTACGACTGATAACCCTCTAAAGGGGATAATATTGGAAATCCTATATTAATTTAAGATTACTTCATACTACTTTATTGTTTGAGTCAATTATACTTGGGATGCAAAAATTGGAGGGAACGCACATGGCATAAGGTTTTGTTCACAAAAAAAAAAAAAAAAAAAGTTTTTTATTTTAATAAAAATGTTTTGATAAAAAATAGTAAATAAAGGTGAGTAGGTTATTTTGAATCCCTTCTTTTTTGCTATTTGTTAAATGCATCTAAATAACTACAATTGATTGCAGTAGTATCACGATGATTTAACAATATATTAATCCCAAAGTCTTTGGTGCCTAACCCTATTCTTTGATCACAACCTCCTAATGTCTTAGGTGAGTCCTTAATCACTGAAGGTTTTACGAAACGGGAAATATATTGTCACCAATGCAATAATACAATATTTCTTATACTATTATTGTTTCAACAGTTAATCTTAGGTTGAGTTTCAACAGTTAGATCAATTAATAAATATTCATAAAGGTTAAAAAATGATTAAGAACAAAGATTAACTTAATAATACTAGGAATTCAACCGCATAAAGAAGTACCCTATAGATTACATGGTTCAAATAGCTATGAAGAAATTCATTTACTTACTTGACCTAATCAAAAGGCTTATATACTCATAATATAGCTAAACATTGACTATGAGTTTATGAAGAACAATACATGAGTAAATAATGATTCGGGTGATGGAATCTTGTTTCCATGTGTATTAAACAACCTCCATCCTTCAAAAACCTATTTTTCTTTGCTTAGAACATAAAAAACTAAGTAAATTGGAAGATGGGTATGCTGCCTTATATAGATTCGCAAGTTCCACTAATTGAGGAACATACATGATACATGTGCGATGTGAAGCTTTGCATGCATGATGCGATGAGGAAGTAGCTGGAAAGTGTTTTGCCTTTCATCATGCATGATACGCAGATCCTCGTGTGCAATACACATGAGTTAGTAGTTGGTCTTTATGATTTTCTTTATTCCTTGTCCATTTCTCATCACCATACAAAGTCCATAGTGACAGTACAACAACATCGTTGTCTTGTTTGGGTGAATTCTAGCCGGTTTCAAGGCCTTTATGTACTTATATCTTTTCATGATAATTTCTAAAATTCATTACAAAACTGCAAAATCAATTATGAAGACGCTAAAAACATGATATGACAGAATCATCATTATAATAAAGTTTGCATTAAAGACAACACAAGCTACCAAATAAGAACGCATACTTAAAAGATAACAACGAAAAAAAAGAAGAAAGATAATTGATAGTATTATCATTCACCAAAGTTGTCCATGTCCAAGATTCGGCTTTAGCAACCTTACAAAACTGCTTAGTTACATACATATAGACATCTTGCTCGCCCACTCGTCCGGGATGCCATAATCTATGCAGAGTTCTCTCATAGGAGGGATGTTCTCCATTGCATATAACATGACATGAGGGAACAACAAATTGTTGTGATCATAAAGAACATATTGAATGAGTATATTTGGACTCGAACTATGGCTCATATAGGATGCAACATTTCTCATTGTTGACACATCCAGAAAATAATCTAAAGGAGGTATTGACGGATAAGATGGTCGCGCATATTCAATTTATATCTGAGATAAATCACCCCATTCTACCCATCTATTTGGAAATCCACTAGGATATACTAACGAGTCCCCATTCATTGTTAAAATTTGAGCTTGTTCCCTAGTCATAGCAACGCCAGTATACTCGCAGATAAATGATCCAGCCTGAATAAGGTCCAAGGACCTAACTCCCCAACCTGTCTGTGTAGACCTAAACACTTCCAAGCTATATTTGAGCCCCTTTTGTGCAACACGGTTTCGACAATTAGGAGGACATGAGCAAAAAGGGCTGCATTCAAATATCAAAGGTTTCCCTTTCACAAGCAATCCATGTAGATTATAGGGAAACTCTCCTCCATTCTTCATAGTGCAAAAGCAACCGTCAGTGCAAGCTTCCTTACATCCACAACCATTAGCTTCCCCACTCTGATGAAACACAAACCACGGGAAAGTAGTATTCAGAAGATACTCATAATAAAGAGGTTCTTGATGGACATCTATATCATTAAATAGCCTAACTGGAACATTTTTCCTATTATTTGAAATATCAACAGAGAGACAACTCATAGGCATGAAATCCAACCCAATTTTCTTAATATCCCTAGCATCTTTGAGAATAGTGCTACCCATCTTTGCCTGCTCCTCAATTCTCAATAACTTATACTTATAAACTCCAAAACCAGACTTCCCTAGATCAAACTGGCAACTAACAATCTTATACAATCCATCGTAAACATAAACCTTACTAGAAGTAGATGCACTCCCTTCATACTTCATCCCACGAATAACCCTAACCTCAATCCCATAATGCATACTCCTTTCCAATGCAATCAAACTTATGAGGATATACCTAGTTAACCGAGATTTATAGACCCCACATGTAAGGATCATCGTGTGATCAACAGATGCAGTTTCTAACCTATTAGGTTAGTCACGTCCCAACGACCCCATCACTTGTATAGTCTACCTAAGATAAATAAACGCGACATGACTATTATTTAATGTCCAACAATATAAATAGGGGGGATTAGAATAATATTAACCGCTACTTATTTTTCTGCAACAAAAAGCAGGTAAACTTGCTCTGTTGCAAACAGATAAAAATTGCATCTCTCTAACCCTTATCTTTTATTATATCGTCAACTTATAAAATAAGTAACGCGAATTGTTTGGATGAAACGACAATGCTTATGGATGCGATACTCTACTTATCACTTTATTAATTGGTAAACGATTTGGTACACTTGCCTAATCCGCACATCAGTAATCAATCGATATTTGAAATCATTTTATATGGGATCAGTATACAAAAACCATTAAGAACAAATCATTTTGAATAAACACTAGAATTGCATTGTATTGAATAGTCTTTCACAGTTTACATGTTTCCGACAGTTTGATACAAGTTCATCTAAGAACTAATGAATGGAAAATTAGCTACCCATGGATTAAGCACAAATAACAAAGTTAAAGAAAGTCAGCATTCATGAAATAGGATCAACTATGAGTTGGATGGCAAGCCACCACAAGATCATGTGTTCCTTGCTTCAAAATATGCCTTCCAGATCCAGATAATTCGAACCCTTGCTTTGGAAACGAGTTTGACTTTTATAGATTGGGTTCTATAACGCTAAAAATTGTGTCACGATGCCGAAAATCATGTCACAGTGCCTTTATTAAATTCAAATCCCCATTCCGGCTCCCCCAAAATCATGTCGTGATTTGCTAGGCAATAGAAATGCTCCATTCTAAACTGGAACTGCTTAGTTATTAGGATTGTAGAGAGAATATAGAAAGGAAAAGTGAATTGTGAAAAGAGAAGGAATGTGTAAATTTCGGTGTATGCAACAACTTGTTGTATACCTTGAACTCAATAGTATATATACAACAAGGTGATGAACTTTCTAAATCACAAATAGGCCGAGTACTATCTAACAAACTCATATGGTTAGTTACTTGTATATCAAGTAACTTCTTAGTTACTTACATTGCAAGTAACTACTCTTAAAACTATCTAACCAAAATACTAGTAAAACTTATAAAATGTAAAATAAACAAGCATACTAGCAAGAATATTTAGTTATCTTTAATCACTTGCATTGTTCTCAAAATGCAGAGAGACAATGTCTCAACCAATAATCATGATTGTATTTTTGCTATTCTATCATTTGAAGGGATGGAGCTTATTTCAAGGGTAGGATGGTGGGGCCAAAATGAATTCAATTCATTTACCTTTATTTTTATTTTTTATGGAGTAAATCACTAAAATATCCCTATTTTTGTACCAAATTCTCAAATTGGTCATTGACTCTATTAATAACTCAAAATAGTCTCTGTTTTTGTCAAACGTTTCTCAGATTGATCATCGACTCTATTAATTATTTTGTATTTTAAGTCATTAACGTACTAAATAAGATCCAAAAGACATTATTTTATTAACCACTAAATAATATTCAAAAGACATTGAAAAATTAACACTCAAAATACAAAATAACTAATAGAGTCAAGAACCAATCTGAGATACGTTTGACAACCATTTTAGATTATTAATAAAGTCAGTGACCAATTTGAGAATTTGATACAAAGACATTAACCAATTTTATGGTTTACTCTTTTTTTTTTTTATTTGTAGGATGCAGCCAAAGTGAATTTAATTCATTTCACCTTTATTTTGTTAAAACCCATCCTTCTTGTAGAATGTCTCCAACCACTACCGACACAATTTAAGACACAAAAGTAAAACCACACCACACCATACCACTAGTTGCCCTTTTAGGCCTATCTATGCTCACCTCATCAGAGATTTACAGACTCTATTAAGTGTGTGTGAACCCTTTTTAGAATTTTAGCCTTGGCACATAACTGGCACATGATATCTGTAGCATACAGAACCCTACCTATTAATGAAAATGACAAGTAACTGCCACTCTCTCGAGCTTTGGGAGCTGACATGAACTATGGACAATGCATGGACATCTTCATCCATTTTGCAGAAAGTGACTTTTCTCCAAACAAATCACATTCTGCATTGCTATATACATACCCTTATTACCTTCCATATCTAAGCATATCCCTTAAACCAAGTCTTCGTTACGTTTCTTTCACCCAATTGTTTTGTCATCACATGAAAAGCTATTACATACTATTGTTTCAACTTTCACTTGATACTTACTTCTATTCAATTTCAATTACAAAACTCAATATCATTTACTCCCTCCCTCTGGTTTTAAATATAAAAAAAAATTCATTTTTTAGGTCATTGAGTAATTAATGTATTTGGTCTACATTGTAAAGCAGATACATTAATTATTCAATGAACCTAAAAAAGGAACATTTTCTTATATTTGAGACCGGAGTGAGTATTTCATAGCATGTGATCACCATATTCTATAAATCCATGAGGTGCTAGCATGTGATCACCGTATTTTTAAAGAGTATTGATTTTAAAGCACCCATTTTTTTCTACTCCTGCAACAACTTGTTTGATCATATTAAAAAATGTGATCAACTCAGTTGAATCAATGGCTAATTTAATTTACGGTTAAAATTGTGGTTAACTCAACTACATGATTAACCACAATTACACAATTTTTAATATAATATAAATTAATTATATACTCAACTAAATTAACCACAATTTGTATGTAACTAATGAGTGTTGCACGTGTAAGATAAATTTGGTGTCAATCTCACGACTATTGATAGTATCATCTCAATGCATGAAACCAAAAAAACGATAGCCCACTTTCAAATATTCATCAATTCTTTTTTAAATGGAAAAATATATTTTGTTGAATAGAACGAGAGAAGTACACATAATACTTGACCCTTGCTCAAAAAAATACTTGACCCAACAAGCCGAGAAAAATATAAGGAGTAATCGATCTACCACAAAACAATAGAAAGAGCATATAGTGTTAAACAATTGAGAGGGTTTAAAAAACCACTCATAACCAATCATCAATATAATTTGAAATTATTTCCCTAAAAAACATGAAATTATTTTAACATCGAAAAGATTAGTTAATGCGGTATTTGTAACCATGCAAATACCATTTTATCATATAAAAATCGTAGAAGGATTTTTGTCGGGAATCAAAGGATTGTTTTATTTGGAATCAGATTCAAGTTTATAGGTTGTTGGCATTTTATATTTATGTAAACTTGTAATGTAGTGGCGTCAGTTTGATGTAACATTATTCTTGAGGTGAGGCATCATGAATTAATGGTAATTGATATGGCACTATCGATAGTGGGGACTAGCAAATAGCAATTTCATTTTCAGCTCTTGTAGTTTTTTTTATTGCAATTCACCATTTATACTGTAAGCATCTGAACGCAGATATGGAAATACCAAATGAAGACAAAATCTTTTTATTCTATGCCTTGATAATTCTTATTGTTAACTAGTTGAAAATAATACTTTTATTGTATGATTAATTGGTTATTTAGCACCTCACCCTCAAAAAATTTCGGTAAAAAATTAACATGTAGCTATCTATATATACATACAATCCAATATTCCTCCGTAAAAAAATTAATAATCCAATGTTCAAAATATTTACAATGTAGCCAATACTATGTTACTTATGCGTAAATTATAATGTGTAAAACAGTTTATTCAGTGTTCTAATTTTCCCGTAAAAAAAATAAAAAAATTGACATTCCTTGTGGACCACCTAGTTACACTTTTACATTCTCTGGCACAATGCGATAAAAGTGACATTACATAAGATCTTTCCTGGCTAAAATTAATGATGCTCTTCATATCACATCCAGGTAATTGCAAAGGTCAAATTTCCTTTTCATAATTGTCATATCATATTGTACATTGAAAATAACGATGATTCTACTTCGTTTGTGCGTTTAACATTTCACATTAAACGATGATTTCAACTAGCAAATGGTTGATATTGTAGCTCTTGAGACCTACATCGAAAGAAAAAAGTTAAAAAATACATGAAGTGTAAAAAAAAATTCCTTTCGATACAATATCAAATGTAACTTCAACAATAGGAGAAATAGTCTATCTTCAAGGTAAAAGTTTTGGAGATCATACTCAGTTATAAAATTTCTTCATTCCATTGTATAGAATGACGGAGAAATAGAAGTAGATGTAAAACGTATTCAAGTTGGATGATTGAAATATAGAAGAGTCTCAAGTGTTTTATGTGGTAAGAAATACCGCTTAAGTTGAAAGAAAAATTTTATCGAACAACTGTCAAACTGACAATGTTGTATGGTAAGGAGTGTTAGGTGGTAAGAACCCACACGAAAATAAAATAAGCGTAGGGGAGATGAGGGTTTTGTGTTGAATATCTGGTAAGAACAGGAGCGGATCTTCTTGGAGAGTCACAGGTGCCA
>Ga0315913_1009743_pt1 | contig 11201 bp, 7 predicted proteins | sample MpolsnodulesMG_FD_207736 | JGI IMG/M metagenome (GOLD analysis project Ga0315913, IMG submission 207736) | Medicago polymorpha root nodule microbial communities from Los Angeles, California, United States - small nodules | ecosystem: Host-associated > Plants > Roots > Nodule | place: USA... | reverse complement strand
CAATGGATTCCAAACACCTAACCTTATTCAATCAATTTATAATTAAGCTTCTAAGAGTATCATAGCTTGATTCTAACTTGGTTTTGTTTTGAAAATGATTTGGTTTTGCAATATAGAAGAAATGATACGAACATGTCGTAACCTTATGATTTTGATGATTTTGTCGTAGTCGGCTGGTGAAACGCACATGTTTATTCAACTACACCCATATGTGATCTAAGTGTATACATAGTCGAGGCCATATAGTTTATTTACTTGGTTTTGATTCAATTGTCTCAATTATTTTAAAGTTGTAAAATGAGAGACGAACTTGGTCGAAAATAATCTTTAAGACCAATTACTTTGCAAACCTTTCGTAAATAGCTTTATATGATTGAATGAGGATATGTGAATGATTATTAGGTAGTGAATATGACGTTTATCATAAGGTGATGTATTTTCCTCTTTAATTGGATTGTGAGAAGTGTATGTTGAACTAGGTGAAGAAGTTGATATTGGTGAATGCATATATGTTAATTGATTGGGATGTTGTTGATGAACACATATATGTTAATTGAATTGTGAATGTTGTTGGTGATTGCATATATGTCAAGTGATGGTGAATTGTTGGTGAATGTATATATGCTAAGTGATTGGTGATGATATGGTGAATTGTTTGTGTGAACATATGCATTGAGTCGAGTCATATGTTCATGCATACATGACTGATGATGACGGATGTTTATATCCAAAATATAAGACGGGTGTGAAATCTTACATACGATGTTTTTGTTGCATCGAAGGTGACGACCTTGAGATGATTTGGTACCGCATGCATCTAGAAGAGTCTAGAACATTGCATGTATTTGAATAATTGATGAGTTGTGTCATAATTGGATATGTGACTTGGTGAATTTGTGCATTGGTGGAAGTTGGTGAATGTGTGATTATATGCATTGGTGTATATGTACATTGTGGATTTTTGTTGATGATTGGGAATATTTGAGCTAGGCTCTAATTGCATGTCTTACTTGTTGATGCTTATACACTTGATGAATATATTTGATGACAACCATTTTGGTAATTGTAATGAGGTGAAATTTGTATACATGTGAATATATATATTCTACACTGTTTATGCTGATTATGATTGATGTGAAGCTTACCCCCAGTGGTTTTGACCGTCTACCTGTTTGTATGAATGGGTAGACGGAGTGCAGGAGTAGTTTTCCTTGGTGAGTACTTGGATAGCGGGAGCTATCTCCGTTATCAATTCTTGGAGTCTTAGATTAGGCTCTGATTAGGACGCCGGTCTCTATGTTTTTGTTGGATTTATTTATTGTGGAGATTTTACCCATTTATCGGGACTTGGAGATTTTATATGATAATGTATATTGATCTTATGACATGTATATTTTGGAGATGTATGATTTATATCCGCTGCGACTGTTGAGAAATCTTATATATGCATGTTGTTTGAATTTTGATGTGAAGACGTAGCGTCTATTTCTTGAATATGTATATTATTCGCGTGTATTATCGCTTTAATAGAAATAGGAAGTTACTGTAGGAATGACCGGCAAATCCCCTTCAGGATATTATGAGTTCCTTGACGTGTATTGTATAATCACACCAAGCGTATCTCCAAACAATATTTTACAGATTTATGGTTCTAGCAATTCACTCATGCATTAGAGAATTGATGGATGATTTAGAGTAAGAGAATGGTGGAGAATTATGTTGTTAATGTAACAAAATTATGTCCAAAATTGTGTTGTTATTGTTGTGTCAAACTAATGCCCAAATGCCAAACATTTATAGTGCATTATATAACCCTTCACATGAGAGAAAACACCCCTTTGACTTGAATCAACGTTATGGTTCATTAAGCACCATTCTGCCAAAGGTTATGATCATATACACTTGAATCATTGCAAAGGTTCACTAAGCACCCTTTTACAAAAGGTTCCAATGTATATGAAAGATTCCCATAAAGAGTTACAACTCTTGGTGAAGAGTTACAACTTTTGGTTCTAAAGTGATTCCATTATTTTGGAAATCACCAACAATTGATACATGTCAGCTTGGATGACGAAACTACATACATAGGATAGGATAGGAATATGTATTTTAAATACATCAATTAAAAGTAATAACCAATTAGAATCACCAACTCATATAACGAATTTGAATACTCATCTCAATCGAAGCCTTTCATTTTAAAATTGATTTTTGATGGTACTTGACTAGAAGGTGATTGTTGAAGCGATGTTTTTGCGGTGATTGTGAGCAACTTGTTTTGATTAGAACAATGAGGGATGTGTACTTGCATACTCTCTGACGCTCAAATTGGTAATGAGTTTTAGAAGCAGGGTTAGGAGAATAGAGATAATTTAACTTTAGGGACCATTGAGAGTTCTCTTATATAGTGTGGAGGTACATGAGTCATTGTAGGACACACGTGGGGCTCAACGGTTACAGATTCATGTGAATCGTAACCGCCGAGCGAGATTCACGTAAACGTGGGAGGAGATGCTATCATTCAGGTTCGAATGAGTCTCTTGACACGCTACGAGCACCCCTCCTTGCAAGGAGGGGTGTGTTGCGAGTAAACGGCCCAAATGCGGGATTTAAATATTATTGGATTAGCCCTATGAATATGTGCCTTAAAGGATTTTGCTAAGTCGAGAGCAATTTTTAAACTTAAATTTATTGTTCAACTACTATTATTGGATGTTTATTTTTAGGACAATGCTACCAAAAGTCAAAACGTATATTTTCAATGCTATCAAAAGTCAAAACTTATGTTTTTAAGACACAACTTCTATTTGTAAATTGCTTGACAATTGTCCGCGGCACCGATTAACAAAAGCCTTATTTTTAAATGGATGATAAATTTGACTGTTTTACTATTTTACTAATTTTTTTTCTTCATAGATTCCTTCAACTATAGTTAATCTTATTTGATGCATGTTGGACACTTTCTTTTTTTTTTAGTCGATATTCAAACATTGATTTGCTATATTTTGAGCTCTAGTCCTTCTATTAGAGCTAACATGGTGTTTACAGAGTTTTTAATTGATTGTTTGTTAGTCGATTAATGAATTGCTCAAATTCATGTATTACATAATTCATGTATTACATAGTCAAGTTAAATTTTGTTCAATCTATCCACATTGTCAAACCGAAAAATTACATCGGATAAGAATATGGACACAACAGAGCGTAAGAATGATGACAATAATAGTAAAAGACTATAATCGGCAATTACAGATACTGAATAGTAGAGGTAACGCCAGCTATATCAAAATCTATTAACTATCGGTGAAAGATATACTACCACACAAGACTTTTATATATATGGCTAAGTCTTTGCATATTTCTTCATATTATCCGATGTGGACATTTTCCCAACACTAATTCAAGGCATACTTCAACATAAATGAATCAAAATTAATAACCAATTAGAAATTGAATAACTATTGTACCAAAAAAAAAGAAATTGAATAACTATTTTAGTTCTTCAACTTTTACAAATAATAACTATTACCTCCTCATGTTCTTTTTTTAACAAATATTAGGAGAAAAAAATGGTAAAATTAAGAATGTAAGTAATGAACATTGCTCATTGATTCCTCTAAATAAAAATAAATTAATAAAAATAAGTTATGAATAAGGTCAAAGCATTGTACAAAGAATGAATAACAATGGAAGACTTCAAATTTCCAGTCCAGCAATAGGAGCATCCAAGGACACACCCAATGATGAACAGTTGTACAAAGTTTTCACCAGAGAAGTGAATTGCACTGAATACAACAGAGCTTATGACTACAGCCTGTTGCCACTTCATGGTGGAGGAAAGTGATGTCAACAGAAATCCTCTATAAACAACTTCTTCCAAAAGTGGAGTGACAATGCAGTAAGCAGTAACACAACACACTCTTGAGATATCACTGTTTAGGAGGATCTCCTTCAATGTTGGATTGCTAACAGTCTGCAGCAATGCAATATGGTAAAAGTTACATTAAAGGGAAAAAAACACAACATTCCATGGCTTTCAATTCATCTGATTTTGCTAAAGTACAAACTACACACAGTCACGATGTCGGTTGGTGTATTAACAAAATTTCAGGAGGAATTTTTTTGTTTTACTAGGACCATATCCAGGGATGAAACTTATAATGCTTTTGTACGAAATAAAATAATATATTATTTAGGGAGTATGTGAAGGATCATGAGTGAGATAATGTTTAAGGAGTCTGAAGGATCATGAGAATAAGATAATGATACATTCCATAGCTTATACAAGTAAATCACCACTCCCTTATATTTTCTTGTTTTCTGTTATTAGTTTGTTGGACGTTAGTTTTCTTAGGCTTCTTTTTGTAATCTCACTTTTGAATCATTCAATTATATGATGCATATTCAGTTTTCAATCACTGTTCTCTGATCTAATAATTTTCATGTCTCAAAAATCAAATAAAATATTTTAATTAAAACTTTTATGAGTGCTTTTGAAAAAACAATATAGTTTCCTTGAAAAACCTTTACTAAACATGTATGACTGAGTATGAAGAAACTCTCATGTTAAAGAAATAAAATAAAAGAACGACAAACAAAGAGCAATTTCATAGTAACTTGTTTCATTAAGAAAATAAGGATAGCAGCTCCTTACAACAAAAGGTAATCTATAGAATTCCTAATAATAGTTTAGTGATCATAGTTATATACTACTAATGCAAACAACTCGATGCTTGTGCAGAAAGGTGTCTATAGAGAAAAAACATAATCATAGCAGTTTTCGCTAGGTGTAGCAGTACTGGGATTGAAAATTACGATGTAGCAGAGAAGTTGCTTCCAATCTATTACTAGTGTTGTTAAATGTGCTTTGGTAAAGCCTAGGGTCCCTTGAAGAAGCTTCGACTCTTTCGCTACGGGAAACCATGCTTTTAGTGGCTACTAGGTAGGCTTTTAAGCAAGGAAAATCCCATGAATGATTCAGAACTTTGACAAGGTAGCCTTGAGCTTCCTTTGACTTTGAATGGTAAAGAAGCACCATCTTTCTTCCAGTTTGACTAATTGAGCCATATCATTCTTTATCACTGCACCACTGAACACTAGGAAGCATACCATGCCACTTTGACTAGTGCAGCAGCTCCTAGTTGATAATGTATACCTAATTGCATGCCAGTGTATTAGAGTAGTTATATCTGGCAATCCCTTTATTTATTTTTTTAATTCTAGCCGCTTTTGTAACAACAATAACTAACTGAATCACCTTCAGTTAGTGCCTCTTTCCTATTTTGTTAGAGTTGTAACAGCTCAATAAATAGTCGTTTGCATGCTCAAAAGTAATCACCTTTCATTTTCCAAATCATTGAGAGCCTTCAGTTTCACTCCAGATCCCAATATGGTATCTGATGTTTAGTTTGATCCTTAGGAATGACTTCTGTAGAAAATCCACTATCTTCCACCAGCACCACCTCGACCACCACACAATTTTCAGCTTATGATTTCTCTGGATTCTTCTTTTACCACTGCTCTGGTAATCTTCTCCAACAGAGTTGTAGAGAAACTTGACAATAATAATTACTCATACGGAGCCAATAGGTCGATCTTGTCATCAGAGTGCATAAACTCTTTTCATCAACTCATGATTCTGGATGATCACAATGCAAGTCACCTCTCTGATGCGTACAAAGCCTGGAAACAACAACAACAGCATCTCCTTTCCTGGTTTCAGTCTATAATCTCGAGCGCCATGCTTCATTGTACCATTTGTTCACTAGTGCTTGGCAACTGTGGGGGAAGATCCAGATCTACTTCCATAGTCATACGTAAGTGAAGGTGCATAAACTTCGCACAGAACTCTACAACATGTTGCTGAAATGTGCTTATGCCTTTGAGTTTCTTCTTTGCATCCAAGGTTCGTTGACTCTCAACATGGTTGGTGATTCGATCTCCATGAAAGAGCATTTGAATGTGATCTTTGAAGGTTTACCTTAGTTATATGAAGCTGCAATTTCTCTCATTAGTTGCTAGTTGGATTTTCTCACGATAGATGGGGTAGCTACTTCGCTTCTTACATAATGAAGCACGACTTGACAAGTTTTCTAAGAAAAATGTCATGGTTTCTTTTGTTAATCTCATTCCTGCACTTCACCAGAGAGTTCGCCAGCAAGCTCTGTAACAGAGACTTCAGCTTCTCCTCAAGCTAATCTTTCTTACTCAATGAAATACAATCCTCTGCTGACATACTCTAGTGATCGGGCCAATTCAAATGAGGTCATGATGGCTGCTATGGTGGCTGTCGACCTTGCAGCTTTAGTGAGTGTCAGGTTTGTAAAGAGTTTGGACATGATCAGTCTGTATGTTATCACCAATTTGAGCCTATTTATGTTCAAAAAACTCTCTAGGCTCCACCTCCTTCCCCTGGTTCATATCTGTTCAATGGTTTTCTCCCCTCGGGGAAGAAATGTTACTCCATGTATCAGTCTGGTCCACAGTTTCATCCACCTCCACAACAGTTTGCTTCAGTTATGCCTCCACCAGCCTTTCATGCTCTTCCACAGCTTATGCTACCACCACATCAAGCTCCACCTCATGCCTAGGTTATGTTGTCACCACATCATACTCTAGCTCAACCTATGCTTGCGTCCCCTAGTTTATTCAAAACCAGGTTTGACAAATGTTCATCCAAACATACACACGTAAATCAGAGCAAGTACAAATAACATTTAGCTTCCCTTGACTTGGAAAGGTAAAGAAGCGCCATCAAGTATCACTAGATCTAAATAAAATACCATTTTCTCAACTGACATACACTAATGACCAGTCTGAACATTCTTCTTCAATGCAGCACTAAACACTAGAAAGCCAAGCATGCCATCCTAGATAGTGCAACTCCCAGTCTCAGTTCACTGTGTATAACTATAATTGCATGTAAACCAACCAAGGAATCTTTCTTACAAAGAGAAAGTTTACACTGATCTCCTCTTAACCTATCACAACTAAGAGCTTTGTCCATCCCGATCTCCTCCGCCAGTCAACCTCATGGTTTTCTCACTTATACCACATCCAACTTAAACCTTTTGTCTTCCTCGTATATCGTTAGAAATCATTTCTTCGCAAAAACAACCCACACTCCATAAATCCTTAAGGGTGTGTTTGGATGGAGGGTTTAGGAGGGGAGGGCTTACTTTTCGCTTTTAAATTACGCACACTATGAAATATTTTTTAAAAAATTAAAATAATAACATGATAAAAGATCATATAATACTTCAATCACACTAAATTTATTTTAGAAAAACAAGTTATATAGTTTGTAATTTAAAAAAGAAAAGTAAACCCTCCCCTCCCTTCCCCTCCTAAATCCTCAATCCAAACACACCCTAAAGTTAACATTTGTTAAAGGGTCCTATGAACCGATGTACCATTCTACCAAGAAAGTTCAGCAATTATAGCAATCAGGCTGAGAGACTTTTCATCAAAGAAGTATTTACCCCCATGGTTTGCATCCCAGACTGATAAGCTGTTCTTCTACACAAGAATTTTTATTTTGGTCTAAAGGTGAGAGCGGGATCCTCACTATATTTACATCTATTTGGTGTATAATATCCCACTTCTAAAATACCTAGTAGCAAAATTTTTATAAGTGATAATCGGAAGAGAATTGCGCATTAGATATGTAACATTTGTTGCTTTTCTTATACAAATGAAATTGCAGAAAAGATACATATAATCACTAACCTTAAAGCCAAGTAATCTGTCAGCAAGTAGTGATGTTAGACAAACCAGAAGAGCAATAAACCCAAATCCCAGAGCTGATGACAAAAACCAGTTCCTGTCACTCAATAATTTGTTGTTTTCGAAGAAACTTGAAAATTTATATTGTGGTTTAGCCGTGGACTTCAATACAACCAGAGCCGCATTAAACTCAAGAACTTGAATGGTAAGAAGAGATATTGCCTGCATTTGTGAATGAAAAAGAACCATGTGTTCAAATATCTTAACAAAAGTCAAAACAACGTGAAAAGGCTCTATAGCACCTACCTTAGAAACTTGTCGTATAAAAGCGCGTTTCATTTCAGAAAATGAAAGCTATCATTAAGAACCTTAAAATGAAACTTCCAATTCAACCTTACAGAACTGCACAAATTTACTATTCACCAGCCTGTTATATTTGCAACATAAGACTGCTTACAATAGATGTGGATTCTAATTACTAACCTTAGTTCTGGACCTTGGCATGGCTGGGATAGTAATTTGTTATGTTAAATAATCTTCCATAAGGATACAAACCAATTACAACTAAAATTTGTTATGTGTTAACCACTTAAATAAATCTATATGAAAAGGAAATGAAGTATCATTTCAAATGTTTAGTAATAGCAAGGACACTAATATGCAAGGGTCCGGATTCAAACCTCATATTTCCCATTTATTCCCACTTAAGGTAGGCCACTTGACCAGATTTGGAAGAACTATTTTCACTATACGCTTATACTTAAATAAACGAGTAAATAATCATTTGGGTCCATGAATATAATCCTTGTCGAACGTATTTAAATTACAAACAGTTTGGATTTGGATCCTCTCCAACCATTTATTTCTCTCATGTCTCTTTTGCTAATCAGTTTGGTGCTATAAAATTACTAACAAACATTTAGAAACTTTCAATAAACAAAGAAATAAATAAAGGATAAAGGTGACGTCACCTGAGTTTGTGGGTGAAGAAGAGGTTGCTGTCCTGTGAGGAACGCAACGACGGAGAATCCACAAAAACTGAGAGGGATATGAAGAGTGAAAAGATAAAGAACAAGATTGGTCCATACATCACCACTCTGCCATGGACTATCCTCTTCCCGTAACACTGAGTGAAAGGGAGTGTCTTGTTCGTTCCTTTTGCAATGGCACCTCTTGGACCCCAATTTCGAGCTTCTATTTGTGTTTTTTTGGCTGTAAAAGTGTTTCACTACCAACCTATCAAGTTGAGTGGGAAATTTAACATAAACAGCTTGTAACCACCCCGTCACTGACATGACATGTATATGTCTCCTTAACACTTGTTTCTTCTTTAATCTTGAATCATCAAGTGTATTGTAGTGTTTGGTTCAGGTTGAAGGTCTTTAGCTTCTATTTCTCCCAATCCATCCGTATCCTATCCTATATTATTCACACCTAATAGTACTTGGGACTTACTCCCTCGATCCCATAATAAATGAAGTTTTGTAAATTTCAAAATAACCGATTCATTTCACTTTTTGATATGATATCCATTATTTTTTCATTTATAACTCTAATTAATATTATTTTTATCACTCTCAATTTAATATATTCAGCTTTACATTTATGATAATCGTGAATGTATCAATACATAACAAAAATACTTAAAACAATTTTTCTCCCTCTTCACTTATACATTTTTTTAATATACATAAATGAGTAAATAGCTCATCCAGTACAATTTTTAAAATTCCCCCAAATTAGAGGATTTTTGTATTATAAAAAAAACTCCAAATGTCTCCCCTCTTAAATTCCTCTACTTCTTCTGATCTGTCCGGTGAGAACAGTTGAGTTGCAACGGTGGTAGAGAATGCTCCGATGATTGGTAACGGTTTCTGGTGCGATGGTGATGAATCTTCGCGGTGGAACGAAAGGTGTCTGCAGGTACGTTAGCACTCCAACGCTCAAGTCAGTATTGGAACCGAGAGAGAAAGTGTAAGAAGTGTTGTGGAAAGTGATGTGTACCTTAAGGGTGAAGCAAGTTCACCCTTATATAGGCGCGCGTTGATCATAACCGTCTCCGGGTTATGCGGCGTGAGATTAGGAATGGGAAGGGACACGTGTAGCGTGATTCTTGCGAGGAGGCGTACTCTAGTGTGGCACGATGCAGGCAAGATAGCGTGCTCCCTTGAGTGTGTTGCCTTAAGGCGGCGTATTATAGTCCACGTGTAACCGTGGGATTGGTCTTGTGACTTGTCTTGAATACTTTCCCCCCCAAGTCGTTGATGCTTTTATGGCTCAATGGCTTTATCGATAAAGGGAGGCATCCGTCTACGGCTTAGTTCGGCGGCCCTCGATGTGTTTTGTCAGGAACTTAAGCCCGCCTGCAAAGAGTTGGCGTCTGTTGATGTCCTAAGCCGAACGACCCTTAAAGTGTTTCATCGGGGAACTTTTGATTCCATCTTCGAGGAAGCGGCGGCCGACTGTGAGTTAGTGGGAGTAGTTGACATTTAATGTTTCAGAAGGAGCGTCATAATTTGATAGTCGTTTAGTTTTACTTTCCACGTGTCTGATTGGTGTGTTCAACGTGTGGCTTTGACTGAGTTATGTTTTTTCTAAGGCTGTTGTCCACCGTTCGGATCGTGGCTCTTGATTTCGCTTGATCTGGCCCATTAATGTGGACGGTTTCGAGGCTATTTAAGGAGAAGTTTTATCTGTTTTCCTTCATAATTTATCGCTTTCTTTTGGTATTATCGCCAGAAAGCGTTTTCGTCTTCGTACATAGATCCACTTGTTCTCTTCTTCTTTTGAGTTTCAAGTGTTCTATTGCTTGGTGTTTTTGGTCTGGGTAAGAATGGCCCTTTTCTTTTTTGTGGGTAATGGAAGTCATTCTTTATGTGTATTTTGTGATCGTTCGATGGAGCGAAGGAGAAATTGATTTGTTCAGAAGGTTTTTTATTCTTGGGTCGTAATGGATGGCTTGGTGGGTGACCTTTGTCTTCTTTAAAAGGGTCCACATTTCAGGCATTGAAGCTGAGATGAAGGACTCGCTTTGTTTCCCCCGTTAAGACGAAGTCTCGCCTTGTTTCGCCCCGTTACCCGGGTCGATTCAAGAACCGTCGAGCGGAGATTCGATCATGGCTTTAAGGACGGGGATTAAGCAAGATTTTTGCCTGGGGCCGTGCATCATTGAGTTCGATGGTACTAGGCTCCTTCCTTGTCGACCTCGCTTAGCACAAAGTTGAGTCTTCTCCCGGGTGGGAGTTTATCGTTGGGTTTCGCCCGGTTTGTCTTCGATATTGGCAACCGAACGTAGCCTGTAACACCCCATTTCTCAAAAATCGCAATTTAATAGATAAATCAGAGTAACATTATAAAAACGAAGTATTACGCTTCTATTTCATTCAAGTAATAAATAGGAAAATTTCTATTTATTTAAATCAATCCTGTCAACAATATTCAATGAAATCGCAGCGGAAAAATATAACAATATTTAT
>Ga0315913_1009742_pt1 | contig 11201 bp, 11 predicted proteins | sample MpolsnodulesMG_FD_207736 | JGI IMG/M metagenome (GOLD analysis project Ga0315913, IMG submission 207736) | Medicago polymorpha root nodule microbial communities from Los Angeles, California, United States - small nodules | ecosystem: Host-associated > Plants > Roots > Nodule | place: USA... | reverse complement strand
GATCTTATGTTTTCGAAAAATATAAAGAACTCCATATTGTATTATGTAAAATCATTTTCTTAAAACAATTAGTATCAAAATGAAAATGTACATGGAAATTCGTTTTTTGAATAATAGTAAACCTTCAAGATAAACGTTTGTATTTCTTACTAACAAGATTATATAGTAGTGAAGTTTTGGCAAAAAAAAATTATAACAATAAATTAATTAGTAATTGACTCAAAAAATAAAAATTAACTAGTAGTAAAAAAAACATCTATGCTAGTCACTTTTTTGGACGAACATATTGTACTCACTTATATTTGTATTTATTTGCTTTGCAAATCAGTAAACATTTTCTAAAAATAAAACATAGAACATTTTGTATAGAAATGAGAATTTTAATCTAATTGAAAATAAGATTACTCAAAACAAGATTTTCCGATATCTTAGAAAGTACAAAACAATTTCAAATACAGGGAAAAATCCCTCCAAAAAAAAAGTGCACAAAGAATGAATTTAATAAAGGAAAAAACTTATATAATATTTTTTTAAAGAAATCAAACTAATCCATCAAAATAAAAAAAACTTATGTTATTAAAAATTTATTAGTAACTAACACTATGAGAAACATTGCAGTTTGTCAGGGGTAGATTCCATGGGAAAAGAGCAAAAACCCATGTGAAAAGGACGTTTGCCAGGGATTTTGCTAAGGGTGGATTCCTGGGAAAACACTTGTCGCAAACGAAAAAACGAGGGGTTGGACCCTGTCAAATGTCGTCGTTTTTTCCCTGCCCAAAGCCTTGTTTTAACCCCTGTCATTCTACCTGATGCATCTCCTTTTTCTGCACACTGTTTTCTGACGCAAGGTCAAATCTGCAGGTTGACAAAAGCGAGGGGTTTTGCGAGGGGTTAAACCCCTGTAAAACGGGACATTAATTTTTTTTAAAAAGGTTTTATTTCTAAAATCGATTTTTTTAAAAACATAATTAATTATTTTAAAATTCATTTTAATTACTAAAATTTATTTAAAATAATAAAAAAATTGTTTTTTAAAAAATAAATAAATATAATTAATAGGCATATAATTACAGCAACATCCCACATACAATATTAAGTCTAATAGACATTTATTCAAGTCTAATAGGCATGATATTAAAATTATACTTAAGTAATATTACAAACAATGCATCATGAAAGAAGCAAATAAAAATTGTGTCGGGAAGCATAAAAACTTCCCAAAATTTTACAAACCATTAATCAAAAGACAATAATTAAAACACACAATAACCACCATCATCATCACTCCTCCTCGTCGGTCTCGACATCATCCTCTTCACCGAACACATCATATGGGTCATCATTATCATTGAAGACAGGTGCTCTCACATTTTGAGCATTACCATGCTGCTCATTCGTAGGCCAGCCTTGCCCTTTCTAAATTGTGTCAACTTCTCATCAAAGTAATTTTGTTGTTTTTGCAGCAATCGTTGCACAAGCGTCTGTTGGCTGGCCATTTGAAGCGCAAATTGCTCTAGAGTCATATTCTGTATCATTTCATGCATTTCAGGAGTGAGCTTGGGCTGCCTTGAAGACCCATCTCCATCATTCAAGGTGGGGCGAAGAGTTGCAGCAATGCCCTTGCGGTAGTTGGCTTCTAAGTTGATGGTGTTAGCCTCATCAACTGAACAACCACGGGAGAGTGCATCTGCTAGCTGCCTATCATATTCTTCCTACAATAAATAATAACAAAATAGTTAAAGACAAATAAAAATTGACCAAAAATTATAAAATAATTGAAATTAATTACTCCCTCCGTTTCATAATGAGTGTCATTTTAGAGAAAAAAAATTGTTTCAAAATGAATGTCACTTTACATTTTCAATGCAGTTTTAATTTATTTTTCCAACTTTACCCTCATTCGTAGGCCAGCCTTGCCCTTTCTAAATTGTGTCAACTGCTCATCAAAGTAATTTTGTTGTTTTTGCAGCAATCGTTGCACAAGCGTCTGTTGGCTGGCCATTTGAAGCGCAAATTGCTCCAGAGTCAATTTCTGTATCATATCCTGCATTTCAGGAGTGAGCTCGGGCTGCCTTGAAGACCCCTCTCCATAATTCAAGGTGGGGCGAAGAGTAGCAGCAATGCCCTTGTGGTAGTTGGCTTCTAAGTTGATGGCGCTAGCCTCGTCAACTGGACAACCACGGGAGAGCACATCTGCTAGCTGCCTATCATATTCTTCCTGCAATAAATAATAACAAAATAGTTAAAGACAAATAAAAATTAAACAAAAATTATAAAATAATTGAAATTAATTACTCTCTCCGTTTCATAATGAGTGTCATTTTAGAGAAAAAAAAATTGTTTCAAAATGAATGTCACTTTACATTTTCAATGCAACTTTAATTTATTTTTCCAACTTTACACTCAATAAATACTCCAACTTTTCTCTCTCTCTCACAATTTTTAATGCAACTTTAAGTTTATCTTTGTCTAATAAAGGAAGGGTAGTTTAGTAAAACTGTTATGTCTATTAATTGTTTCATTCTATTCGTTAATCTATGTACCAAAACCTTAAACGACACTCATTGTGAAGTGGAGAGAGTAAAATATACTTATGTAATAATTACCTGACATCTCCTAGAGCGATCGTCGACATACGGGCCAGAACTGTATGCATGTGTTTTCTTATGGAGCTCATTTATAAATGGCTCCCTTCCAAGCTTCTTGGCCTAATTAACAAGAAACACAAAATTATTAATTAATTTATAAACATTAAATTATATAGCCACATACACAAATTAAAAATGACTACATATTCCATGTTGTAAATCCATTTATTCAAAATTTCAATTTTAATATCAAAACTTAAAATTTCATGTCATTATTAATATTGGCCTAAAAACTATGAAAATTGCTCTTTACACTTTAAAAATTGCTTTCTAATACCTTAAAAATACCAAAATGACCTCAGAAGGAGTTAATTGCCGCTTGCTTCCACCAGCAGTTAATTGTCGCTCACTAAATGAACAATGACAATTAATTGTCGTTGTGTTCTATTTATTCCAGAATAGCAACAACAACCACCACTTTTACACAAACTCAAAACAACACACCCCAATTCCCTCCAAACTCCCTCAAATCAACTACATTCATCCAATTTCTTTCTGAAAAGTCAAGCAATTTATCAAGAATATGACAAGTAAGTATTTCTAATCCCTAATTTTCACATTGTTTATCTTCTATGTTATTTCTGTCAAAATTTGGTGGAAATATTAGTGTATAGGGTTGGATACATTATTGAAATTTTGGGTAGTTTGTGATCTTATATATGCATGTTATTATTATAAATGTTGTTTAGATTAAGTTTAAGTTCAATGTGGTAGTTTAAAAGTTGAAATAATACAATGAATCAATGTTGGGTTAAAAGGTCCCCATAGGGAAGGAGACCATGAGGCCTCTAGGACACGCTGGGAGAGGCAAGTGGCAAACCCTATTACTAAAAGGGGACATAGTTGTGGGAATGGTATGGAATGTACTATTGGAACAAAATTGTCTTTGTAAAATTTCTCTAGAGTTTTGATGATAACAAAGTATTGAAAAACAATTGGATATGTTAATTTATGTTCAAATATGCATAACCAAATATTAAAATTTAATAAGGTCTGAACATGCATAAGAGAAATCATAAGTGCAAGAGAAGCTAGAAGACTTGGTAGAAGATCTAAAGAAAGGTCAAACATAAGTCAACACTTTGGATCAAAAGAAGGAAGTCACACAGAAGCTGGAGATCTTCATCAGACTCTGAAGACCATCAGACTCTGAAGAACATAAGACTTTGAGGGTTCCAGAAGCCACATCAGATTATTCTTCTTTTGTAGTTGTCTCTATCAAACTTTGATAGTACAGTTTGTCTTCTTTTTACCACGTACTTATAAAGAAACTCAAGGACAAAGAGAATGAACGGATAATTCCAGTTGCAACAAAGAAATTTAAAATGTCTAATCAATGGCATTATCCATATCAGGAAATATCCTAACGTCGTTGATTTGAAGCTTCTCAACGAATCTTAATGCGTTGCCACCTCTACAACGTCTCTCAAATCATTGTCTATATAAGGAGTTGAAGACTTGAAGAATGACAACAAGACTCTGCTCTTTTAACTGTGCCCTTACTATGTCAAATATAAAAGTGCATAGACTGTACCCAAAAAAAAAGTGCATAGAACACTTAAGAATTCCCTACTAATTTCATATCTTAGAAATTCTAAGATCATAGAGTCTGTTCTGTTCGTAATTGTTTACACCTCTAACTGTATATCAAGTGTAAGAATAAATATTTTAATTGTATACTTTTAGAAGTCTATTTCAGTTGTGATTGAGCATTATAAGTCTATTGCTTTTGTGTTTGGGCACTGGAAGTCTCTTGGTTGTGTCCTTTAGCATTTGTAATAAGTTGTGATTATAGTGCAAAATACCTTGGAAGTGCAAGGGGATTAAACTACTCCTCCATTTTAGGAGGAACCAGTATAATTTCTTGTGTCTGCCCCCTCTATCTATCTTTATGTTTGATTTTATCTGCTGCTATCAGACTTTGGCCAGTGCTAAAAGACTTAGAAAATTTGAAAAAGTCAACACAATTCATCCCCCCTCTTGTGTTTTTCTCACCTTCAGTTGGTATCTGAGCACGGTCTATGCTCATCCACTTAACCGTGCCGCAATTAAAGATCCAGAGAGGAAAACATGTCTGCTGATAAGAGAGGTTCTGGACCTACTGGTTCATGCAGAAACAACAACGTTGTTGTTAACTATGATAACAACACTTCCACTGCTGCTGAAAAGCACAATTTTTCTATGAGACCTTCATCCTTCAATGGAGATGTTACTAAGTTTTAATGGTGGAAGATCAAGATGTACAATTATATCATAGGTGTTAATGATGAACTGTGGGATATCATTGAAAATTGATGTCAGCTTTGATGTTGATACAAAAGGAATTATGGTGGACAAGAAGAGTATGATTGGGGATCAAAGGAAAATATACAAGAAGCATCACAGAGTACGAGGGATTCCTGTATATGCTTTGCCTTATTCAGAATATACCAAGATATTAGATAAGTTTACTACAAAAGCCATTTTTGAGTCACTATGCTCTACCTATGAGGGAAACCAACTTGTAAAAAAGGATAAGGCTAACTAGTTGGTACATCAATATGACCTTTTTATCATGAAGGAAAATGAAGATATTAAAACCATGTATTCAAGGTTTCAGACTTTTATATCATACCTTCAGTTTCTAAGCAAAAGCTATACTGTTCCTGGTCATTTTAAGAAGATTCTTAGGAGTCTTCATGCCAGATTTTGACCAAAGGTTACAACCATTCAAGAAGCAAAGGATTTAAACAAGCTGAGCTTAGAGAATCTGATAAGCTCTTTCAAGAGTCCTAAGATTGAACCTATTGAAGATGAACTTCGTAAGAAGTCCAAGTCCATTTCTTTGACTTCTAAAGGAAAACCAGTTAAAGCTCTCTAGGCTACTGATTTAGAAGAGGCAACTCCTTATGGAGGTTTTAACAATGATTCAAGTGATGAAGATATGACTTATTTCATCGAGAGATTTCATTACCTTACCAAGAAGAAGAGGTTTCCAGGTAGAAGTAATGGGTCAAAGGGATCAAGTTTCAAAAGCAAAAAAGAAGATCAGAAGGTATGCTTTAACTGCAAGAAACTTGGTCACTTTATTGATGTATGTCCCGAGTTACAGAAGGACAAGTCAAAGTAGGACAACTCCAAGAAAGAAAGTTACTGGAGCAAGCTCAAGCAGAGTCTTAGTCAAAATCTGAAAAGGATAAAAAAAGAATCTAATATGGGTCTAATGGCCACAACAACTTCTGATGCAGAATCTGGTTTAGACTCTAATGATGATTATGAGGTATTATCTAAACTAGCACATGAAGAATTTGTTGAAATTGTCAAAGAACTTGTAGGGTGATATCTAGACAAATCAAAAGCTTTAAAAACATTACAAAAATAGTTTGATTTGTTGATAGAAGAATACAAGCTCATGGGACATCAAAACAAAAGTCTGTCAATTTACAATGAGAATCTCAAAACGAGAAATGAAATTTTGGAGAAAAATGAACTTTCAAACATCAAGAAAATTGACAGACCTCTGACTAAATATGATACTGCTCTTAAAGAATTTATCCTTGATGGTAATGACATAAGCAAGTTGGCTTCTATGATTTATGGAGTAAGCATAAACAATGGAGAAGGAATTGGTTTCGCAACTGAATCTCCTTTCAAGAAGGTGCAAATTCCTATGAAAACAAAGAAAGCTCCTTGTTCTGAGTGTATACAGAAGGGTATGTATTCCCACTTTGTTCTAGATGATGAAAAAGCTAAGGTTATGAACAAGTCAGAAACTGAGAACTCAGAATCTAAGGTTCTTATTAAATCAAAACCAAAGATTCTTGAGCTCAAGATTCAGAAGAGTTCAGAATCCAAACCTGAGAAGAATTCAAGACCAAACATTTTTATAGCAAAAGTCTTGAATAATTCTAAGCCATGTAGCTTAAGGCTCAAGGTTATAAAGATTCAAAACTCCTTTAGAACTAACCCCAAAGGACCCCTTAAGATATGGGTACATAAGTGTGATATTGTTAGGGATGTAATGGGTATCCATGGGTACGGGTAGTATGATATTCGTCTCCGCCCCGTTGGATAATTATGGTACCCATGCCCGTCCCCGTATCCGTGCGGGTATCTCTATACGGGTAATCCACGAATATTTAGATACCCACGGATATTCACGGGTACCCATGGATTTTTGATTTTTTTTTTTAAAAAAACTTTTTTAATTACCGACAAACTTCAACTTTTAAAGATACATACATAACATATTTCATTCAAATTTCATAATTTATACCATAATCCAACAAAAATCATGATTCTTTCTTCCTCTCTCTCTCTCTTCTCAAACCCTAGTTGTCACCCATTTCTTCTTCTTCTTCTTATTAGAGGGGTGATTTAGGGTCAATTTTGACCCAAAAATCACCCCTCCGAGTTGTTTTTCCTTCTATCCTAATTGAATAAGTGATTTCACATATTTTTCTGTTTTCTTTCGTTTGTTTTTGTGATTTCATCATCTCTACACGACTCTTTGTTTTGATTTCTCGTCATTGTGCGGTGTGTTTTTTGATTTCCGGTCGTACTGTGGTGTTCATTTGATTCAGGTTGGAAGATTAGCTTTGAGCAAGTGCAAATCCAATCAATGACAATGACTTTGGCGTATTAACATGGATGTTGTGAGTTTGTTCACATATTCATCCTTTTTGTTTTTAGCGAATTTGGATTTGTATTGTATCGATGTACTCCATCAATTTGAATGAATGAATATCGTTTATTTTTGTGAAAAATAATAATAATGATTCTTACATAATCCCAAGCAAATTCATCATACCATAAAAGGATAAAAACAACCAACATCCAAATAAACATCCAAAAAGCATAAAAACCTCCAAATAAAAGCAGTAAAGGACTAAAATCCAAAAAAACATCCAAATATTCATATGCATTCCAAGCTATTTTATATATACACATAGATATTTTAGTAATTTACTTAATTTATTAACAGGTACGGATACCCGCGGGCACGGGCATCATCAAATCCGTGTCCGTGTCCATAAAATAACGGGTAGTTAAATACCTGTTTATTATACCCGCGGGTACCCGTTTAGCTACCCGCCCCGTGCCATGACGGATTTTATCCGCGGATACCCACAGGCACTGATTTTTTTGCCACCCCTAGATATTGTGTATGGTTTAGGTATGCTTCATCGAAAAGTAAAATCACCAATCATGGTACCTAGACAATGGTTGCTCATTACACATGACAGGAGAAAAGCATATGTTCCAAACCCTAATCATGAAAGAGGGAGGCATTGTGCGTTTTGGAGGAAACCATGAAGGCAAGGGTATTGGTACGAGGACTATTGATAATTCTTCTATCTCAATCAATAATGTCTGGTTTGTTGATTGAATAAGACATAGCCTACTTAGCATAAGTAAATTTTATAATAGTGGTTATAAAGTGGTCTTTGATAAGAACACGTGTACAATCATCAATAGCTCTGACAAGTCCATAATGTTCATAGGTTAGAGGAAAGACAATATAAGATTAATATTTCTAAACTATTTGATCATCAGGTTGTTTGTCTTTTGTCAGTGAATGATGAAAAGTGGATATGGCCTAAAATGTTAGGACATGCTAACTGGAGATTAACCTATAAGCTTTGCAAGTTAAAACTTGTCAAAGGACTACCAGAGTTACACTATTACTCAGATGCTCTATATGAAGCATGACAGAAAGGAAAAATTGTTAAAACTGCTTTTAAACCCAAGAACATTGTCTCTACCTCTAGATCTTTAGAACTACTTCACATTGATTTAGTTGGTATTGCATCAATCAATGGGAAGAAGTATGGATTAGTCTTAGTTGATGACTATAGCAAGTGGACATGGGTAAAATTCCTTAAAACCAAAGAACATTGACTATATCGGCATGGATTTGTCTCAGAAGTGATCATGGAGGAGAATTTGAAAATGAGCCTTCTGAAAACTTTTGTGAAAAACATGGAATATTCCCTAAATTCTCTTCTTTTAGAACTCCACAACAAAATGGGATTATAGAAAGAAAGGATAGATCTTTACAAGAAATGGTCAGAAAATGCTCCATGAAACTAAAATTGCTAAGTACTTCTGAGCAGAAGCTATGAACACAAAATGTTATGTATAGAACATGATCTATATCAGACCTATTCTGAAGAAAAAAAACATCATATGAAGTATAAAAAGGAAAAAAAACCAAGCATTGCTTACTTTCACCAGTTTGGATGTGCTTTTTATATTTTAAACAACAAGGTTTATCTAAAGAAATTTGATGATAACGCCTAGAAGTATATCTTTTTAGGATACTCTGAAAGATCAAAGACATACATAGTGTATAATTCTGAAACTAACACAGTTGAGGAATCAATACACATCAAATTTGATGATAAAGAGCCTAACAATAAAATGTTAGAACTAGTTGAAAGCTTTGCAGATATACAGATCTTTGAAGATGCATCAGAACCTATACAAGCATTTGTATCAGCTTCTGAAGTCTCAGAACCTGATGGTGTACCTGAATTACTAGAAGATGATGTACCCCATAAGGTACATCCATATGATGAAGATTCTGAAGAAGCCCGTGATGGTTTAGAAGAATCTACACAATCCAAAAGGACATTTAAATACACGTCTAGAATAGCTAATCATTAGGAACAAAGATAGTCATTTGAAGACAAGATCAACTTTCAAAAATGAATTTATGTTGGGACTGATCTCTCTGATTGAGCCTTCTTCTGTTGATGAAGCACTATTTGATGATGATTGATTGTAGAAATGTAAGAAGAGTTGAACTAGTTTCAAAGAAATGAATTCTGAGATCTGGTTATCAAGCCACCTCAGAATAACATTTCGGAACAAAATGGGTGTTCAGAAACAAGCTTAATAAGCAAGGTGAAGTGGTAAGAAACAATGTTAGGTTTGTAGCACAAGGCTACAGTCAGCAGAAAGGTATTGATTATACTGAAACCTTTGTACATGCTGCTAGATTAGAAGCAATTAGATTACTCATATTACATGTTGTACATTATGGTATCACTCTATATCAAATAGATATTAAGAGTGCGTTCTGAATGGTGTCATTTCTGAAGAAGTTTATGTTAGACAACCTCTTGGGTTTGAAGATTTAAAACACCCATATGTTTCAAACTTAAGAAATCACCATATGGTCTGAAACAAGCTTCCGGAGCTTGGTATGAAAGACTAAGTAATTTCTTGTTATAAAAGGATTTTAAAAGATGACAAGTTGATACTATTCTCTTCATGAAGACTATGAAGAAAAACATCTCAGATATATGTTGATGATACTATTTTTTGTTCTACTTATGTTGCTCTTTGCAAAGAATTTTCCGATACAATGCAGGCTGAATTTGAAATGAGTATGATGAGAGAACTGAAAATATTTTTTGGGTATCCAAATCAATCAATCAATCCAAAGATGGAGTTTATGTTCATAAATCCAAGTATACAAAGGAACTTCTGAAGAAGGTCCTTCTAGAGGATTGTAAACTGATGACAACACTAATGCATCCAAACTGCAACTTAAAGAAAGAAGAAACTAGTAGCAAAATAGATTTGAATTTGTACATTGGTATGGTATGGAGGGGATTGTTGGAACAAAATTGGTTTTGTACAATTCCTCTATAGAGTTTTGATGATAACAAAGTATTAAAGAATAATTGGATATGCTAATATATGTTCTTGTATGCATGACAAAAGATTAAAATATAACAAGTTCTTAACATGTATAAGAGAAATTAGAATCATAAGAGAAGCTAGAACACTTGGTAAAACATCTGAAGAAAGTTCAAACATAAGTCAACATTTTGGATCAGAAGAAAAGAAGTCATTCAGAAACTGAAGATCTTCATCAGATTCTGAAGGATACCAGACTCTGAAGACCATCAGACTCTGAAGAACATAAGACTCTGAGGGTCCCAAAAACAACGTCAGATTTGTTTTCTTTTGTAGTTGTCTCTATCAAACTCTGATAGTACAATTTGTCCTCTTTTAACCACATGTAGAAACATACAAAGAAATTCAAGGACAAAGAGAATGAACAGATAATTCCAGTTGCAACAAAGGAATTTCAAATGTCTAATCAACGACATTATCCATATCAGGAAATATTCCCACGTCCTTGATTTAAAGCTTCTCAACGACTCTTAATGCACTCGCAGATATATAACATCTCTTAAATCCTTGCCAATATAAGGAGCTGAAGACTTGAAAAATGACAACAAGACTCTGTTATTTTAAATGTGCCCTTACTCTGTCAAATTCAAAAGCGTATGGAACATTTACGAATTCTTACTAAGTTCATGTCTTAGAAATTCTAAGTTCATAGACTCTATTATTTTTGTAATTGTTTACAACTCTGATTGTATATTAAGTGTAAGAACAAATATTTTATTTTTAAACTCGTAGACGTCTCTTTCAGTTGTGCTTGAGCATTGGAAGTTTCTTGCTTGTGTGATTGAGAATTGAGAGTCTCTTGGTTGTGTCCTTGAGCATTTGTAATCTGTATTGATTATAGTGGAAAATCCCTTGATGTGCAAG
>Ga0315913_1009738_pt1 | contig 11203 bp, 5 predicted proteins | sample MpolsnodulesMG_FD_207736 | JGI IMG/M metagenome (GOLD analysis project Ga0315913, IMG submission 207736) | Medicago polymorpha root nodule microbial communities from Los Angeles, California, United States - small nodules | ecosystem: Host-associated > Plants > Roots > Nodule | place: USA... | reverse complement strand
TCTTGACAACAAACATTAGGGTTGTGATTGATTCACCTTGGGAAACACTATTAGGGTTGAGTCTCTTGGTCACATGAAGAGATTGAGACTTTGGGTAGAATTAGGTTTGAAGACTAATTCTTGTAAGCTTTTGATATCTCTTTATAAAGTTACTCATCATTATAGTGGAATAGAGGGCTGCTCTCTCCCCCGGACTAGGTTGTATTGGACAGAATTGAGTAAACAAATTTTGTGTGTTCTCTCTTTCTTTCTCTCACTGTTTTTCTACCTTTGCTTGTGTTTATAATTGCCATCCACTTTGATATTGGTTGCTTGATTAATTTGCTCCACACATCAAGTATTTTATTGGTGTGATTTTTCAACGAATTCACAACACTTGTATCTCTATCTCTCTCAAGGTGTATACACATTTGAGGTCTTTAAGAAACTATGCTAAAGAAAACAAAGATTATCAAGGGAAATTTATTGAGGAAAAACGTGGAATCCCTCTCTAATTCATACACTAAATTTTGCGATGAGAAAATCTGTATGAGGTTTAATTTTTTCCGTCAATAATTTCCATCGATAATTTTGTTTTTCCTACTAGTGAAATATCTAACATTTTTAAGCACTATTTGTTAATGTTTGAAATTAAAATTGTATCCTTGTGTGAAAGTTGAGATTTTGACGGGTTGTAGTCTTGCTGCTAATGAGAAAGCAAATGTCTTGTCTCCTTGGCAGGGTGGGTGTCAGTTCAAAACATTTAAGATAGGATGAAAATGGTTTTCCGCAAGTAATCAACGTTTATAGTTAGATATTAGAATTAGAGTAGACATATGGCTTATGTATTGAAAAATACACAGTATCAATCATGCTAATATACATCATTTTATACGGCAAAAACAGATTAACATAAACCTAATATGGAGAATGGTTAAATCAACTGATTTGAGTTAAGATAAAAGAATTGAACAATAGAGTTCAAACCGTGATAATGGAAAAAATAGTACTAACCTAGTATAGTTAAGAACTATTTTTGTCCATTTCAAAAAACCAAAAACTTAGGCATAATTGACTAGATTGTTGTATAAGAAATAGAGAACTATGTGCTCATGCTTAACAATTCATGATATTTGTTGCGATTTTCGTTTCTTTAATATTTGTAACTTTTGTCCAATTCATTTTGTTTTCTTATCATTCATTTTTGAAGTACCTTTTAGTAGTTACTATCACAGCCAGTCGTGATTTGGAACTTTAGAAATGAAACGTGCGAACTCACTCAAAATTTCAGGTGACATTTAGATGTTAACAGGTTTTGTTTTATTTGCCTCAAGTTTGAGATTCCACCCCTTATGTTATTTGTCCTTTTTCTAACTATAAAAAATTATCAATTTCACTCATTCTTAACTCAATTTTTATTCTTATAATGTAAACAATCAAATCAAATGATTCAGACACTTAACAAAACACATCACAATAGTATATATTAATTAAAATATATAAGAAATAAACACATGTAGCAAACAAAACAATCAAAGTGCTCACTCAAAAAAAAAAAAAGTAGCTGAAACTTTATTATCACCATCTCTAACTCTTTTTCAAAAGAGCATTTTAAGGATGAGAAACAGTAATATTATACTCAACAACATAATGTTCAGGGGTAGAAATGGAGTTAACACTATTTGCAATAGCATACCCTCTAGCAAATCTAAAAATACCAGTTCCACCAACAATAGAGGTTTCTCTATTTTGTTTAGTAATATGATTCCTTCCTAACATACTTAGAGTACTTCCAGCATATTTCCCTTCCCTAAAAACCATATTTATCAACATACACTCTGCAATATCATGTAGTGAACAAAGACCAAACAGCCCTTGAGCTCTTCCAATGTGTTTTGAACTTAATTCTGGTCCTTCAGTCATTGCATCATCCATCATAAAAGTTGAACCAAATCCATTAGCTACATTTTGAGGTGTGTCAATAATTTGTAACATGGTGGGGTTTTTGTTGCCTCTAATGTCATGGTAGTAGAAATGGATATGTGTTAGCTTCAATGTAGTTTGTTGTTCGGAGGGTAATATGATGTTGGATTCTTTTGAGAAATCTCCATTTGTGGTTGTTGGTTGAGTGGAAATGAGTGTGAGGGAGAAGAGAAAGATGAAACTATGTGAAAGAGTCATTGTTCTAAGATACATTTTTTTCCCTTCCTCAAAATAAATTTTGTTTATGTTGAAATATAAAGAGAGAGCAATGTTATATAGGCGTATGTACTTTTTTTTCTTCCTCAAAAAAGTTCTATTTCTTTTTTTTTTTTTACAAGAAACGTATAACATATAAATATAGAAACTACCATGACACGAAGCCAATCTAGCGAAACTATGAACGACTTCGTTAGTTTGTCTGCTAATTAACCTAACATCAAAGGTTACTAAATCAAAAGCTAACAAACGTCTACAATCATGATCATTGTACTGTAATTAGAAATGCCACTCTTACCACCATATATACTATCCACCACAATTTTGGAATCAAACTCAAAATCCACAATACCCAACCGTAGGTCATGCACCCAATGAAGCGCTGATAATAAACCTAAAGCCTCCCTCAAGTCCACGTCAAGGAGTGGAATCAACCATTAGTTTTATCCAGCACAAAATGACCATCATCATCTCGAATACACATGCCAAGGCCAACTTGATTCAATGAATGGGAAAAAGAAGCATTGACATTACATTTATACCTGTTGGAACTTGGTTTATGCCATTGCAAGTCTCCTTGACAAGTGGGATGCCTAGTAGTATGACTTCGAATATGTTGGGCATTCATCCAGCTAGTAAGAAAAGACCCTTCATGTTCACATATAGTTTTAGCCGATTCAATGATATTGTTTCAAACCTTGTTATTTACATGCTTTCAGATACTCCACAGGGTCACACCAAAGACTTGTTTTTGTTGCTGGTACATATGTTGTAAAATAGAAAACACATTTGTCAGAAAACTTGTTGCAGGATCAAAGACAGCCATCCAGAGACTCCATCATCTGGTGGGCTTCCAACAAAGCACACTTTTACTACACATGAAAAACAAATGAGTACTATTTTCAGCACTCTCTTCACGCATCGTGCACTGATCAGGACACTGAACACCTTTTGATTGCAACCAAACTCTTTTAGGAAAATAATTGTGACATGCTCTCCACAAGATATTCTTAACCTTTGGTGGCAACTTAAGCTTCCAAACACAATTCCAGTTCCTTAACACACGATGTTGTAAAGCTGCCAAATCATGATTCATAATGTCCTTGTATGCACTCCTAACTGTATAAGCATCGTCCTTCTCTAATTTCAGGTATACACATGATTAATCACCAAAGCCAAAAGTGGAGTATTAAAAATGCTTCTGGTTGTATTATTTTTAAAAAATTAAATAGCTCCATGTTCCATTGCTTCTAAGGTGTAACCATCAAGTTTGTAATAGTGATATGTGGCCACTCCAAACGTTGAGTAGTGATCGGCAAAATACGCGCAGCGTTACAAAGTCAAGGATGGTCCAAGATTGGTATTTGTTCTCCCGTACCTATACTCCAATGCAAAACCCGCAGAATTACATCTTTCACACTCCATATACTACTCCAAATATAGCTAGGATTATAGCCTAAACCAGCTCCAAAGTAATCACCTTGACGAAAGTATTTAGCTTTAAGTAAATGGGTGACTAAAGACTATGGATAAGAAACTAACTTCCAAGCCTGCTTGCCAACCATAACCATATTAAATGTCTTAAAACTCTTAAAACTCATATTCCATCAAACACATTAGGAGTGGAAAGTATTTCCCAAGACATCCAATGCAAGCCTCAAGAGTTTGCTGAATTATAATCCCACCAAAAGGGATTTAAAATTCTCTTAATTCATTAATGAGTGAACCTATAAGGAGAAAAACACATCACGTATGAAGGGATAAACTACAATACTAATATAGTAAGGATTTCCCTTCGGCTTGTGAGAGACACCTACTACTCCCAGAATTTATTTTACTCCATTTGTGGTCATTTATAAACTTAAAAGTTGCATGTTTACTTTCCAATCATAGACGGCAGCCAAAGGTATTTACAGGTACTTAGAACTTGACGAAACGAAGAGTGGTGGCAATGAAGTTCTTGAGATCATCTGGCGTATTGTGGCTACAAAATAATTCTGATTTTTGTAGATTAATGGCTTGCCTTGAAGCCGCTTTATAAGAGGCCAAAATATTTTTCATAACAATTGTCGCTCTTTCACAAGAAAGAAAAGAAAACAATCATCGACATAGAGAATATGTGAAATAATTGGCGCACATGTGCATACCATGGTACCCCGGACCTCGTTACAACGTTCATCTTCACGAATTAGGGAGGAAAGACCTTTAACACAAATAATGAAAAGATATGGTGAAAGGGGATCACCCATGAGAAGATTGTATTATGGCACAATAGGACCTACAGATGCTCCATTAACTAAAATTTGGGCATGCAGTAAATGATGTTGAGCACGATGTCAAGACACGCGGAATGTCGTGAATAATGTCAAGACATCGTGACAACACAAATAACAACTTAAAGATAAATGCAGAAAGTAAAATGCACAAGTTATTTGTTAACCCAGTTCGGTGCAATGTCACATACGTATGGGGGCTACCAAGCTAGGAAGAAATTTACTATAATAGTATTAGTTTGAAGCCTGCATAAACAACCTCAGGTCTACTAGCTTCGCACCTAATCACTACCGGTGTAATTTCTATCTAAGACACACCTAGATATGAGACCCCTCTCACTTCCCCTCAATCACTCACCAATGATAATCAACAATTACAAATGAAATGGAGACACACTCCATGAAACAGAATCCACTTTTGCTTAAGAACTTGCGAGTGATTCACAACTTATAACTTAACTAACAGTCCCGCTCTAGAATCAAACTGATACAAGAGTAGCTCACAAACAACAACAATGGACAGACTAAAACCCTAAAAGACACTTTGACAATTGCGGCTTCAATGAGTACATTAGGTTTACAGTCTTCCTTTATATAGCCAGAGTACATCATGGGCTTGATGATAATTCGGGCTAAACCTACACAGCTTATCCATACGGTCTTCAACACACAATTCTAGAAGCATATATTTTGTTTCCTTAAAAGTTACAACATCACACTTAAGAAACACGCAAAGCTCAAACCGCCTCTTGATGCTTTTAGAGCACACGCTTCTTGGTCAATACACCACGTGAATCATATCTTTAGAGAATCTTCAGAGACCTCACGCAAAAATAAACACATCCAAGAAAACTAAACATGGTACGCTATGATGTCGTACCAACATGTCAATACATCTTATCCAACATCTTGCTAGAACACTTGTTTTAACAAAATGCGGCCAATTAACAAACAAACCTGACATTAACGAAGGCTGAGTAATCGACTATCTCAACACAAAGCATGACCCAACTAACCCAACAAGAGGAAAAACCCATTTGAACCATAATATCACATAAATATTCCTAGTATAGTTGATCATATGCTTTGCTAATATCAACTTAAGTGCAACCTCTCCAAATTTCCCTTTAGCTTTTGCCGTTATATAATGAACGATCTCAATGGCCATCATTGCATTATCGAGGATATATCAACCTGTGACGAAAGTTGATTGATTATATAAATACACTGATCAAGCACCTTTTTGAGTCTATTAGCAAGCACCTTGGCTACAATTTTATACATAACATTGCAAAGTGCAGTAGTCCGCCAATCCTTCATGGATACCTGAGTATCACCTTTAGGGATAAGTGTAATATTAATAGATTTGACATGAGTCGGGAAAACATTGTTTGCTAACCATTTGTACCCTCTTGATATACTTCATGACCACAAGTATCCCAAAAATGTTGGTAAAAACCCAGATTAAATCCTCCCGGCCTGGGCATTTATTTGCTTGCATAGAAAAAGGTGCATGTTTGAACTCTTCTCTAGTAAAGGAAGCATTGAACATAGCATTATCATCCATGGTGATTGAGGCAGGAACCAAATTAATAACATTGGCACATAAGTCATTTGATTTTTGAAATAACTGCATGAAATAGTCACGTTCAATATGCTTCAGACCATCTTAAGACCGGCATTCAAAGCCATTTACATCCTCTAAATGTTCAATTCTATTCAACTTTCTCCTTGTTGTGGCTGCCGCATGGAAAAATTTCGTATTAAGGTCCCTATCTCTAAACCAAAATGTTTTTGCTCTTTGTTTCCAAAAGTCGTCGTCTTTAATCAACATTTTATCCAGTCTATGTCGTAGAATGTTAAAATGACTCACATTAGAAGCGTCCACATGTGTACGAATAACTTCAAGCTGGTGTTAAGTCTATAACACTACAAGAAATCAGCCTTTTAAAGACCGAATTTTCAGTCTCTACATCATCAAAATCGGTCACTGATAGATTTAATGATTGAAATAGCGACCAAAAATAAGAGTGTCTAAAAGGTTGTTCGCTATTCCTTTCTGAACGGTCTAACAATTGATATTCCGCGACTGCTTTTGTGACCAATAAATTGGTGGTTACATAATATAAATGTTTTTTATTTTACAAATTAAGAAACTAAGAGAGAGTATAGACGAATATTAGGGTAGCTAAAAAATTGGTTTTTAAATCAGTAGCTAAATAACTTTTGTGATCGATTTAGAGACCAACTAAGTTTTGGTTAATTGTTTACAATTGTTATTTCGGTCTCTACTGTGATCAATTTATTTTGGTGTCTGAATCGGTCTCTAAACAACGGCTTTCTAGTAGTATTTTGCGAATTTCTTGCCTTGTATTTTGATTTACACTCTTGCTCCACTTAGAGAGATCCAAAGCACATTGATTAAGTTTATGCACAAGAGATCGTTCACCATAGCCCTGCCATGTTCTATTTCTTGTAATGAAGGTTATGCAATGCTTTATAGGGTTTTTCCTTTTTTGGAAATAATATTTGTGTTCATTTTTTATTTTTTTAGGTGAATATTTGTGTTGATTATTTTATAGAAAAAATTGTTCCTGAAGACCACATGTACAGGGAAAATATGATTGTTTATTTGAGTGATGGCACACGAGGCAATACTTTTCATTCTATTCAAAATTTTCAATAACGTATGGTGCCAACGTCATTACCCTACAAACAAAGTTGGATAACTTTAACCTGTCTGAAATAAAGTGGTCTAACATAATGTCACATGCCATGTCTTCGACAAGATTATCTCCTCGTACTAAATCGAGTACCACTTTTCATCATGTCATAAAGTAAAAAAATTGTATAATTAAATGTGAGACAATGATATTTTTATTAAATTAGTTTTTTATAAGATATCCGTTATTGTGTAGCAAGTGCGATTTAAAAGTCATATATTGCTTAGAAAAATGGAAATTGAATATTTTATGCTAAATAATATAAAAAGATCTTTTTAAATTATTCAATTGTAGTAAATTAGTTTTTTAGGTTTTTTTCTTCATATAATTTAGATCTATTTAGTTATTTAATTGTTACAAGTTGTTTCTTTAATGATAGGAAACTAAAACTTATCACTAACAAAATTATAAGAAACTATGATAAACTAGGGTTCTAAGCTAAAAGAGAGGAGGATAAAACTAATTAAGATAAAATAACATTTTCATTTATTTTTCTTCATTCCTTTCTAACGGATACAATGCTTATATAGGTTGATGTATATATAAGGTAAGATAAGTACACCAACCACACAATAACAATACTATCATACAAACTAATAGAATATGTTTACAAGATCCCCTTAGCCTCCATGATCGTATCATTTAAGTTTTTTTGTACCACTTAGGTCCTTTAAGTTACTAGCTAGTGGTACGAAGAAAAAAAAAGTTAAATTACTAATTTGTTACAGTTAAATAGCATAAAAGACGTGAGTGGAACGAAGAGAAGTTAAATGACAAGCTTGTTATGACAAGATAATTTAAAGGACCTCTAGTGTAATTTAGCTAATATTTTATAAGTGAGATATTCCATAAACTTATTGCCTTAATGTTTTTTATTAAAGTATAATGTGCAACTCACTTGTGCGGTTTTTATCGTGTTGTATATGATCTCCAGATTTCCCTCATGACCTAATAGTAGTATCAAAGTCGAGATTCAATTCGATAAGTTTTTGATCAACTTCTTATGTCAAAAGTCTTCTTGGTAAGGTGTTTAGGCGGCGTGTCATGTTGTTGCTTCTGACAACAAATGTGCAAGTGCAAATGTATGCGGACTAAAGAGCTTTTCTTGAATTGGGGCATAAATGAATTGTCAAGACCATACATTAACGTCCATGTGTTGTTGTTTATGATAGATTCGTGTTTTCAACAGACTTTAGTTTTCCATTGGGTGTCAACCTAGTTGGGATGCTTCAGATTCTCTCGGATGCCCAGCCTTTCTCTTGGCCTTATAAAACAAATCTTCCTTTTTTCATTACAAAATTGATTTTGATTTGATGTGTATTCTCTAAGTTTAAAAATTACTCTCTCTGTTTCTTTTTAAGTGTCGCTTTAGAATAGTAACACCAAAATAGTGAAGTGTATTTTTGCACATTTTATTCATATTATACACTCATTTTAATCCACCAATATATTCCTATTTTATTGCACACACTTTCTTTTTCCAATAAATTTAATATGTTATCATTCTCTCGTAACAAACATTTGTTAGTTACTATCTTTAGTACTCTTGATGAAACTTCTTCTTCTTCATTGTCATCTTGTTCTTGCTCTTCTATCTTGTAAAACAAGTCTTCAACTATTTCTCCTTCTTCACCTCCCATCAACGTTCCAATGACTCTTCCACTTTTTCTTCCTTTTGAACATTTACGGAGTCTTTTATTTTATTTTTTATCTCTCTGATCTATTCTTTTACTTTACACTTAAAATTTTTAACAATTACTCCCTCCATTCCTTTTTAAGTGTCTTTTTAAAAAATTAACACCAAAATAGCAATGTGTATTTTTGCACATTTTCTTCTTGTTATACCCTCATTTTAATCCACCAATTTGCACACACTTTATTTTTCCAATAAATATAACATGTTATCTCTCTCGTAACAAACAATTGTCAGTTATTATCTTTTTCTCCAACAAATTTCTATTTTTTTCTTGCGCTCTTTCTCTCTAATAACAAACAATATTGTCAATTTTCTAAATATTGTGCACATCTTTTTAATTATTTTAAGTCAAAAGTTAAGAAAAAATTAACTTTCTTCCAACTCATTTAATTAAAGTTAAGGCTTTAACTATGACTTCAACTAATGTTAGAGTCACCCTTTCAAAAAAAAAATGCTAGAGTCACACATGAAATTTTTAACAATTATTACTCATCTTATTTATAAAATTTTAACTCTTCTTAGAAGCATTGTTTGAACAATATTTTTTTTTAAATTTCAAGATAACAAGAAACAAACTCTGTTTTAAAAAAACAAACTTTAGTTTTTCAAATAGATAGCATTAATTAGTTTTATTGAAAAAGATAAAAATAATTGACAAAGGGTATAATTGAGAAATTGTACCTTTAAAATACCAAAAAGACAGTTAAATATGAACGAAAAATTCACCCTAAAAAGACACTTAAAAAGGAACGGATGGAGTAATACTCATCTTATTTATATAATTTTAACTATTCATCGAACCATTATTATAGGCAACAAAATTTTGTTTAAATTTTAAGATAACAAGAAACAAACATTGTTTAAAAAAAAAACAAACAAACTTTGTTAGAAAAAAAAAAACAAACTTTAGTTTTTCAAATATATAGCATTAATTAGTTTTGTTGAGAAAGATAAGAGTAATTGACAAAGGGTATAATTGACAAATCATACCCTTAAAATACTAAAACGACAGTTAAATAGGAACAAAAAATCCGCACTAGAACGACACTTGAAAAGGAACAAAAAGGACTACATAATATTGACATCAAATATAAAGATATTCTAATCAATTATAGAGATATTTTTATTACTTTCCATTCATACAGGTTTTCTTTACAAGTCTAACAATTTTGAATTGAGGATAATAATTAAGGAAATGGTAAAAAGTGTCTTTGGAGCATTGAATAAGTGGATAAAAATATAAATATTGTATTGAAAAATTGTGAAAAGTGATGAATTAAGGAAATACTTTTCTTAGTCAAAATGTTGTTGAATCCAATAACAATTAATATTTTTTTTTAGTTAACAACAATTAATATTGTTTTTTTTATAAAAGCAAAACAATATTTATTCATTCGTTCAAATTGATAGAGTAAATCATTTAGTAACATTAAAAATATAGAGGATGAATCTACGAACAAACTCGCAACATCCAAATTAATAAAATACCACGGCAAAATGTCTAGAAATAATATACCAAAATTAATGGGCCTAGAATACTCATGTCTCTGGATATGTAACATTGACGTCTAAATTACTATTGAATAACTTATCTTTCAATATGAAGCAAATAAAGACTACAACAAGACGAGAAATAAAACAATTTCGCAGAAGATGACAAACAATAAACTGTCGCACTCATACGACAAAATTACTATGAAAAAAAAACTTAAATCTAGGTGAAAATCACATATTTATTTTGAAATAGATAAAGAACGACGAAGATGCGTGATTTCAGGTAAAAAAAAATTACCCAAAACCACCTCCTAATCGAAGAAAATGTTATAGAGAAAAAACTAGGCGGCTATGTAACTGGCATTGCAATTTGAATTTTGTATATTGTATCATTTAATATAATTAGCAAGATTACGCATGGATGCTTACTTTCATATTACAAGAGTTTTTTCAATCTAGAAATTTCGATTTATGAAAATCCATCTCAACTACTTCTGCTTCATTGCTCAAAATGTGAAGGGAAACTGAATTTGTTTTTATTTTGGTATTGGCCTAGGGGCCAACACAAACTCAAAGAAAACACACGGATAAAGAGAGGAGTGAAACCCGAAACCAAACCCTGAAAAGTACATAAAATGTTCTCAAGACAAACCACTTGGATGTAAGAGATACACAATTATTTATTCAAACAACAAGAACTTGCAAGAGTTCTATGGATGAGAAACAGTGATATCATACTCAACAACAAAATGCTCAGATGTTGAAATCTCCCAAAGACTTTTAGGGTCTGTTTGGTTTGAGAGTTTTGGAGGGGAGGGGAGGGGAGATTTTTAATTTAA
>Ga0315913_1009736_pt1 | contig 11205 bp, 10 predicted proteins | sample MpolsnodulesMG_FD_207736 | JGI IMG/M metagenome (GOLD analysis project Ga0315913, IMG submission 207736) | Medicago polymorpha root nodule microbial communities from Los Angeles, California, United States - small nodules | ecosystem: Host-associated > Plants > Roots > Nodule | place: USA... | reverse complement strand
AACCTCTGGTTCGGAGAATTTGATGAATTTCTACGGTGAAATCTCCCTCTAGATTCTTCTTTCTATGCCACCTTGCCTTTTCTGTCCACAACCTTATTTTTCCTTTTGTCACCTTGTTTCTCTCTTTCTCAATAACCCTTTCTCTCTAATTCTCTTTTCTATTTATAAGCTTTAATTGAGTTTGTTACAAATCTTTTCAAACTCTAGGTTTGTTGCTAATCTATTTAGATTACTATCTGCACCTATATATTTTGTTACTCATCTTTCCGTAACTACATTGTCTTGCTATTCACACATCTCTTTACTTAAATGTACTCAGCTCACTAACTACACCTCTTTTCTCCCCAATTTTACTAATCCACATCTGTTCGCATTCTACTTTCCTATTCTCTCTAAAAAAAAACTCTATTTTCTTCCTAAATATTATTTTCTCTCACTCTTTACCCAACTAATCAATCCATCTACTTTCCCCTCACCTACTCTCTCAATAAATATGAATAATTAAATTAATAATATCAAACAAATTAATACTATTAATAATATTAATATTAATATCATCTAATAATAATACTAATAAACTAATATTAAAAATTGGGGTGTTACAGTAGTCATCGGTTGGGTTGTATCATTATTGGTGCTTTGATGTATGAGTTGTATTAGTTTTCTTTTGTGTGTTATGCCTATATACGACAGTTGACAAGTAATCTTACGTTATTCTTAGCATGTTTTTCAGTCATTTTCAGTAGGTTTTACCAGCAAAATAGAGGAGTATTAGATCAATTGCCTATGATTTCGGGACATTTGTATTGTTTTTTATATTTGAGTCTGTAATTCTATTCTTCCCGAAACATAGCAATTTTAGGGTGTTCTTGATGTAATTCACGAAGAAATCAAGCAACTCAGGAAAATCAAGACATTCGAAGATTTATGTGGTCCTTGGGAAGATGAAGAATGAAGATTCAAGTGGCCTCAGAAGACTTTACAGAGGGAGGAATTATGTTCCTAAGTTCCAAGACATCTTACAATGAACAAAGCACCTAAAAAGGTGAAGAAATCGGGCATTTAAGCACCAAAACACACTCAGAAGCGCCTAGGCGCCCAAAAACTACACATAAGCACCCAGACGCATGCTAAGGGGAGCCAGACGCCTATACCTAGAAAGAACATGCGCCTGGCGCATGGTCGACCAATTACTTGCGAAAAAAGTCACAATTTTTTACTTTTACGCCCCTAGAAGCCCATGTGTTTAGCTTAAGTCAAGTGGAAACTTTCCCTATAAATACCTCCTTCCCCGTTCATAATTTCTCGTTCAAAACTTGAGCAGTTCAAGAGGAAGGCGATTCTAGGAGCTTTAGGAGGAGTTCTATCTTCTCTTATCTTTTCTAGGGTGTCTTTTTGTATTTTGTACGTCTTAGTTATCATGTGTATTTATAGGCCAGGGTTCTAAGACGAACCTCTATTTGTTTTGTTGGATAAGTATTTAATTTAATGTCGTTTATTTAGTTTATCTTCTGCTCGCTATTAAGTTTTATTAGGATTAGTTTGTTTCAAAGGAGCACAACCCTAGATTAGGTACTTAGGTTGTGACAGAACCTAATATTGATGTTTATCAGACTCTGCATGTAGGAGACCATATGATAAGACAAGTGATGTGAAGAATGAGCACATGGTGCTTCACAAACTGATTTTGGAGTGCTTTATTCCCAGAGAAGGAGGGACTGATTATAGGTCTTGGGACCACAATCACTTCCTTCATTTCTTAATCAATAACTTTAGAACCAACCTCCCAACATACATCTTTAATTATATGTGTTCTTCAATCAAGGAGGGTATTACAAAGGGAAAGAAACAAGTACCTTATGTCAAATTACTCTCTGAAATCTTTCATTAAGGGAAACTACTCCAGAAGCTGGAAGAGTTTGAGTTAGCCACTGATGAGGAGTTGGGAACTTGAACAGGAAGGATTATGTCTGGAGCTCTTCTGGGGAGCATGAAAATCATTGAGAAGAAGAAGGTTGTAACTTTAGAATAGGACATTCAGACAACCTTCAGACTCTCAGAGTTATTGGAAGATTTTCCTCCTATCCCAAGGGAAGATCCTCCTGATGTGTTGGCACATTTCATTACTCACTATTATCATGATACTGGAATTTCCATCACTTGGGACATGATCCCATAAGGTCTTGGACAAGTTTACAAGGCACCCAGAAAGAGGAAGATTGAAGCCTCTGATAAACCTGAATCTGCTGAAAAGCCTGCTAAGAAGCCGAAAGTTACCAAGAAAACTGAAGCTTATGATGTTCAGAAGGAAGTTGTAGAGTTAAATCTAGTAGAGATCCTGCCTACCAGAACCAGAAGATGAGCTTATGAGAAACAATCACCTACACAAGCTAAAAAGGAAGTGAAGAGGAAGAAACCTGCTATCAGAAAGTTGATTCTTGCACCAGATGCTGAAGCAGAAGTAGGAGGATCAAGTCAATTGTCCAAGGTCGTTGAGGCTAAGCAAGCATAAGTTGCACAGAAGGTGCTGACTCTATCTGAAGAGTTGAAGGTATCTGTTGTTAATCAAGCTAGTGAGGTTCAGAAGACTCATGATGATCAAGTCTGAACCTAGAGCTTCTGATGTGTCTAGGCCAGAAGCTGGTGTATCAAGTAATCTTGCAAACTCCTCTCCCTCCAAACCAGTGGATATAGACTCACCCTCACCTTCAAGTTCTAATAAGTTAACACTTAGTCAAACCTATTCAAATATACAAAAGACTAAGACCACATCACCATCAACCTTACCTTAACTAGACCGTGTACCAGAACCAAAGAAAACTTGGGTTGGGCCTTGGAATGAGACTCCACTTCAAACTCTGCTTCGAGGAGAAGAGTTTCAAGTCTCATCTGAGGTACTCAATGAAGTTTAAGAAGCATAAGCTAAGTTAAAAGATTTAGATAGACGTAAGACTCAACTACTATGAAAAAAAAAATGATGCTAAGGTGGCATCTGATGCTAAGGCAGCTTCTGAAGCTCAGTTAACTTCTGGTACATCAACCTCAATCTTACCAACCAAAGTTCATCATCCACCATAGATGTACTTTCTCAGAATTTGGGTGGTGAACTACATAAAAAAAATACCAACCCAAACTACACAAATAGCCCCTGAAACAATGACTGAACCAATTGTTTCAGAAACTCAACATCAACCCTCACTGCAACAGAAAGCCACTGATACAACAACTGCACAAGTTGTATCAGAACCGCAAATAACAACAACAACCACGATATAATGTGAACCACCCTCCATTACATCCATTCATACAGTCTTTGATACATCATAAGTATCAAAAGACAAACCTATCATAGCCATACCCCTAAACTTTGCCAAATTAGAAACGAACCAAATAGATTCTAATGTTCTCATGCTTGAGGCATCAAAAGATGTTATCTAACCAAATACAACTTCTCACCACAACTCAAACAACCTTGACCTCTGTTGATGACACTCAAGCTATGGATATATTTTCATATGATATTCTATAAGTTGTCATCACAGAAATACCAACTTAAACTTTCATTAACCCACCTCCTATCCTTACATCTAACCTTGTTCTCCAAGGAGTGTGTCAAGAGATATTTGATAGTCTTCTAGAACTAGTTGAAGCTAGACATCAAGCCATACATCTTGTCAACTATATTGATAAATGGAATAATTTGAGAAAGCTTATGGACAGTACATTGGGCAATCTTCAAACCATTGCAATTGCTTCTCAGCAAGAAGCACTCAAGAAATGGTTTTCAAAGTCTGCAAGAGCATTGAATAAGTTGAACTAAAGACCAATATATCAAGACAAATCATATACTCTGAGCTGGTAAAAGAGTCTGATAATGTTGAAGTGTCAGAAACTACAGAAGTTCCAGAGATTGTAAAGTCTGGACTACAAGGTTGTTGGCTATCTCATCTCTTTACAAATCACAAACAAGTAATTCTTAAGAGTCAAAATCCCGAAGTAGTTCTCTTTCAAGATCAAATGAAAACAGTTTTGAAGGAATAAAAGTTGACTACAGAAGTTGTGAAAGCTCAACTAATGGAAGTTATGGCAGTACAGAAGCATCAGAATGAGTTCCAACCAGAACTTATCAGAAAGCAAGAGGAATTGGAAAGGAAGATGTAGGAGCACCATGAGGAATCTCTAAGGAAGCAAGCTGAGTTAGCTAAGGAGCAAGTAGGACTGGAAAAGAAGCACGATCAAACCAATGATGGAATAACTGTTATCTTGGAAATGAGGAAGAAGCAACAACAACCTTAGAAACTTAGTTGCACACCCTATTAATTTTTGTCTTACTTCTGATATTTTTAACTGCCTCTGAATATTTTTATCCTTTGATATACTATGTGCTTCTGAATGTTTATCTAACTCTAATTCACTATGTACCTCTGATGTTTATATTCTCATATTTTTATCCAATCTTTGTTGGAACAAAATCTGTTTAATATACATTACCCTTAGAGTGGGGGAGATTGTTGGAACGAAATTTGTTCAACATACGTTACCCTTAGAGTTTTGATGATAATAAGGTATTAAAAAATTTCAATTGGTTATACTAATATTTGTTCAAGTGTACAGGATCATAGACAAAAATTTGATATCTTTATAAGGTTCTAGAAGAACAAAAGAGAGCAAAGGAATCAACAAAAAGGAAGCTTGAAGCATCTGAAGGAAAGTGCATCTGAAGTATAAGTGCTCTTGAAGTGATGACGTCATCAGAAGCAAGTTCGTCAGAAGCACCTCATCAGAAGCAAGATCACCAGAAGCTGAAGTTCATCAGGAGATGAAAGACTTAAAGCTTCAAAGGCTGGGTAATTGATTTAATCCCGTCTAAGCATTGCAGAAGACTAAAAGAGTGTAACAACGGCCCTTGAGATGAAATTTGAAAGCATTGGATGCTTGTTCTATCAAGAGCATTGACAAAGGACAATTGTACGAACTGTACAACCACTTCTTCCACTACTCTGTTCGTGTCTCTGCAACAAGACAAGAATAACAGCTCTGCCTGCAGAAATGTTCCTTCAAACTAGGAATGCATTTGAAATTGATCCTTCATAGGACAATAACTATATCAGGCAAAAGATTATTGGTGATTTTCAACAAGCTTCAAACGACTCTTTTTTTGTGCTGGAAACTTTCCAATGTATCTCTCACACCTCTATATAAAGGAGTGAAGACTTACTAGTTGAATATACAGACACATACAAAAGCAAGACTCATACAACAATTCAAAGTTCAAAACTTTATTATTGTTTTGCATTTAAAGTCACTTAGAACTTCTTATCAAAGTTCATATTTTAGAAATTCTATAGTCTTAAGAGTCTTAAAAGTCTGTATCTGATTTGTATTGTGAACACCACTGATTGTATATCAAGTGTTCAAACTCAAACAAACTTCTTTGTAATTCTGTTTGATTAGAAGTCTCTTGCTTGTGTGCTTGAGCAATAGAAGTCTCTTGCAGTTGTGCTTGAGTATAGGAAATCTCTTGCAATTGTGCTTGAGTAATTCGAAGTCTCGTGCTAGTTGTAGCATTGAACAGTTGTAATTTGATATTACATTTCAGTGAACTCTCCTTGGAAGTGCAAGGGGGACAAGACTACTGCTGGTTTGTGGAAGGAACCTGTATAATTGCTTTGTGTCTTCCTTCTATCTCTCTCTGCTTTATCCGCTGCATTTAAATTCTGATTATCACTTTAGAAGTTGAACTCTATCTGCTTCTGAACAGTGACTTCAGTAGGAGAAAACGAAGAAAAAGCAAACACAATTCAACCCCCTTCTTGTGTTTTTCTCACCTTCAATCTTTTCTTACTCTTTTCAATCATTTTTGTTGATGACAAAAAGGGGGAGTAAGACATAATAGCATCCAGGCTCTGAGTCCACTAAGTTAATTTAAAACTTGACTTAGGAACCATCTTCTCTCTTATAGCCTCTGGATTTTAATGTGATTTAATTTTGAGTGATGAGTTATTTAATTATTTTTGAACTAAAAATAAATTTAATTAACTTGGATAGAACTTAGGGGGAGCTTACAAAACCCACCTTACATAGTATTAGACTTAGGGGAGTTTTCAAACCTCATACCCTAAAGTCAACTTGTTAATTAGATTAACAACAGTTGACTATTAATACTTGTGTTTGTCATGATAAAAATTGGGGAGATTGTTGGAACAAAATGAGTTTAAACAATGCCTCTTGAGTTTTGATGATAACAAGGTATTAAAAGTTAAATTGGATATGTTAATATCTGTTAAAGTGTGCAGGACCTTAGACTAAAATTGATATGTCTTAAAACAAAATATTGGTTCTAGAAGAGAAATTTAGAGCAAAGGAATTGTCAAGAGTAGCCAAGTTGAAAATTAGAGTCTGAAGAAGTCAGAGTCTGAAGGTCATCCAGAAGCTGAATGTTCAGAGTCTGAAGATCACTCAGAAGTTAAAGTGTAGACCCTAATGTTAGTTTCTATAGTTATTTGAAGAGACAAAGATGCAGAAGGATATAGAAAACTGGAGCAATGATAGTTCTGAAGAATTAGAAGGCTTTAGATGCTTATTCTCAGAGAAAGGACATTGAAGGATAAATAGTACAATTGTACAACAATTACCACCACTACTCCAACATCTTCATGTGCATAGTACAAGCTACAATTGTGTCTCTATTGGATTGGAACAGTTAATTCCCTATCAAGGAATGGTTTTCAAATTATTCCTTCATAAGACATCAACCAAATCAAGCGACAAATCATTGTTGATTGATCAAGCTTCTCTAACGACTCTTTGATGTGCTGGCACCTCTACAACGTCTCTTTCATACCTCTATATAAATGAATGAAGATTTGAAGATATGCAGATACTCTGTTTTCTATTGTGAACACCACTGATTGTATATCAAGTGTTCAACCAAACAATTATTTCATTGTAATTCTTGTTTGTTATAAGTCTCTTGGTTGTGTGCGTGAGCATAGGAACCACAAAATGCCAGCACAATTCAACCCCTCGTCTTGTGTTTTTCGAACTTTTAGTGGTAAGTTAGTCAAGTCTCATAGTGAGAGGAATAACAATCTGAGAAAATCTTCAGAATGGTATGTTTTACACTTTAAATACATGTGAATTTTAACTTCATGCTATTGTCTTGCTTGAGGACAAGCAACAGTTTAAGTTTGGGGTTGTGATGATAGAGCATCATATAACATTTTGGCTATGTTTTTAGTACTTTTCTTTGCAGACAAATAAGTTGGTAGATAGATGAGTTGTTAATACACTTAACATATGGTATTTTGTTCACTCTAGTCGTTGTAATTCACTTTTATCCTAGATCATGCAATTCCATAGGTGTTTTGAGTTTTGAGTAGTGATAAATCATGTAAATCGACAAATCAAGATATCACGTGAAGGATCAATGATATGAAGATTGAAGTCAATGGTTCTTAAAAGGTTTTTAAAGAAAATACAAAGTGAAGAAAATTCATTTCAAGTTCCTAGGAGTTTCCAACTGGAAGAACGGTGGAAAACGACAGAAAAACGCAAGGATTCACACATTTTGGCTGTCCTGTGTGTGACTTACTCTTGGCTGGGCATAGCTCGCACCCGAGGAAGTAAGGCTACTATCGTGGGCGTGGCTAGCACCCGTTGCAAGCAAATTTTTCCTGCAACTTGTTTCTCAAGTTGGATCGCTGCAAAAAGCCGACTTTTCTTATCCTAAATCCTACCCAATCATTTGCTATAAATTGAGACCCTTGCTCTCATTATTTTTCATTTGGAAACACTTGACGGTTGGAGAAAAGTGTCAAACATCAAAGCTTCAAGGTAGGATTCTTCCTTTTCTTGTTCTCTGTATGGTATGTTTTTCTATTTTTTTAATATTATGTTTGTTGCCATTAGCAACTAAACCTCTTGATTAGGGTTCCATGATGAACCCCTTCTTATTTGTTGGATATTATTAATAAAGTCTTTTATTCAGTTTATGTCTTACAATGTTCATATTTAAATTAGATTTTCCCATTCTTTAATGCTTTTCTCGTTTGGTTAACTACGTGAGTAATCTTGAAGAATGATTCGTATGATTAAAATAGGTACTAACTGAAGCTATGTGTTGCTTTTGGTCTTTCTTTTGATGATGTTTGCTAGATAGATAGTAGTTTTATTATTGTGACGATGTTATTATGTTGATAAATATAGGCTAGATTCATGTTACAACATCTAGAAATTGTCCTCTCATGTGTCCTAATGATTCTTGGTGTCTATAGTGGTATACACATGTAGATATGGTCTTTTCTCTTGGCAAAAGTTAGTTTCTAGTAGTTTGATTCGATTCAGAATCGTATAACAAGATCTTTCTGCCTTGTGCTTTTCAATTTTGAATCAATTCATGTTTTGATGAATCGTATCTTGCAAGAATCACAAGAATCTTTACACGTTAGATTTAATGACGAATAGCTTGACGGTAAAATGTCAGAGCAGATTGAAAGTTGTGCAGAAATATAGGTATATGAAGATGCACCAGAATCAACACGAGTTTGAACTTGTAATTGTAGCTCCAGAACCAACCAATTCATTTGAGGAACCAGAAACATATGCAATTCCTGAAGTTGAGGATTCTAAAGAAGCCCATAATGATTCAAAAGAAGCTGCTCAGTCCAGAAGAACCTTCAAATACGGTTCAGCTCATCCAGAGGGACTCATAATTGGAAGTAAAGATAGTTCCATAAAGGCAATATCAACGTTTAGAAATGAATCCTTGTTAGGACTAATCTCTCTAGTTGAGCCCACCTTTATTGATGAAGCACTCACTGATGATGGATGGATTGTAGCCATGCAAGAAGAACTGAATCAGTTCCAAAGAAATGTTTGTCTGGGATTTAATTGCCAAACCCCTTCAGAAGAATATCATTGGAACAATGTGGGTCTTCCGAAACAAACATAATGAGCAATGCAAGGTGGTAAAAAATAAGGCCAGACTTGTAGCTCAAGGGTATAGTCAACATGAGGATATTGACTATACAGAAACCTTTGCACCTATTGCAAGGTTAGACGTAATAAGATTATTTCTGCTATACATTGTCAATCATGGTAACATCCTATATAAAATGGATGTTAAGAGTGCCTTTCTAAATGATATCATTTCTGAAGAAGTGTATGTAAAGTAACCACTTGGGTTTGAAAATTCAAAACACCCAGATCATGTTTTCAAACTTAAGAAGTCTCTCTATGGTCTGAAACAAGCTCCCAAAGTATGGTATGATAGACTTAGTAACTTCTTGGTTGAAAAAGGATTTAAAAGAGGACATGTTGACATTACTCTTTTCAGGAAGACATTAAAGAATGATATTTTAATTGTTCAAATATATGTTGATGATATCATCTTTGGATCTACCAATGCTGCTTTTTGCAAAGAGTTTTCTAAAATGACGCAAGTAGAGTTTAAGATAAGTATGATGGGGGAATTAAAATTCTTTCTTGGTATTCAAATAAATTAATGCAAAGATAGAGTATATGTTCATCAATCTAAATATATAAGGGAATTTTGAAGAAGTTCAAACTTGAAAATTGCAAACTAATGGCTACACCAATGCATCTAAATTGCAACATGAGTAAAGAAGAGTCCAACAACAAGGTAGATCATAAGTTGTACAGAGGTATGATAGGTTCTTTACTTTATGTAACAGTTTCCAGGACAAATATTTTGTTCAGTGTATGTCTGTGTGCAAGATTTCAATTAGATCATATAGGATCTCACTTAACAGTTGTTAAGAGAATCTTTAGGTATCTGAAAGGAACAAATAATCTAGGAATTATTTACAAGAAATCTCAAGATTATAAGTTGGTTGGATTATGTGATGCTGGTTATGCTGGGGATAATATTGAGAGAAAATCCACCAGTGGAAATTTTCAGTTCCTTGGTGATAACTTGATATCTTGGGCAAGTAAAAGGCAAAGCACTATTGCATTGTCAACAGAAGAAGCATGATACATCTCAGCTACAACATGCTGCACACAACTACTATGGATGAATTATCAATTAGAAGACTATCAGATTAGTGAGAGTATTATTCCAGTCTACTGTGTTAATATTGCAACTATATGTTTATCTAAGAATCCAATTCTTCACTCAAGAGTCAATCACATAGAGATAACACATCATTTCATCAGAGATTATGTTCAAAAAGGTGTTATAGATATCCAATTCGTTGATACTGATCATCAATGGGCTGATATATTTACAAAATCCTTGTGTGTAGAAATGTTTTATTTTATTAAAAAGAACCTAAATATGCACTTTATCTTAGAATAATGTTCGCCTCTGAGTGAGAACACAAAATTTGGAGATGGTTTAGAAACTACTTTGCCAGAACCTCTACGAGTGTCTAAAACAAATTGACATAACCTGAAACAAATCATGGAATGATACATAAGTTGGATAATCTAGACTCTGACAATGTATGAAAGTGGAAAAGGTCATTATTGTACCTATCCACCTACATATTACTTATCTGAGTAAGTTTATGACATGGCTTATGACTATTGGGTAATAACATGTAGGCTATGATGATTAAGTTTTATTTACGATATCCTCGCGCTCCCAAATGTCATTAATACTTTTTTCTGTACGTTTCTCGAAAAACCTCCTGAAGTTGAAAAGTCTAGTTTTTGTTTATAAATAATATTTTCTTCTACTAACTTTTCACTTCATCTTTCAAAATGTTTTCTGATAACAACCTAGTGTCCATAGAACTGTTAGTGAAACTCAAATCCAAAACAATGAACTTATAAGTATTTGGTTGATCAAAAGAGTAGCTATGGAAGTTGTCAGCAAAGATCCTAATATAATATCCATTGTAGATAAGTTTGATATAGAAGACCAATACACAACACAAGATGCTCTGAATGATAATGAAGATAATAAAATAGAGATTATGTAATCTATTATGTGGATTAAGTTTAAGCAGCCTAAATCTGCATGTCGTAAATGTGTCAGGGTTCAACTAATCAAAAATGGGAAGAACCTCTTGACACGACAAGATGGTTGCTTAAACTACATTGAAGATGAAGATGGATATATGATAGCTGGATTTGGACGGAAAGGTCCTATCTGAAGACATCTTCATATTTTAAGTTGTGAAGGCTTATGGGTATATCTGAAGAACAAGAAGAAGCAGAATACCTTACAACTTCAAG
>Ga0315913_1009735_pt1 | contig 11206 bp, 3 predicted proteins | sample MpolsnodulesMG_FD_207736 | JGI IMG/M metagenome (GOLD analysis project Ga0315913, IMG submission 207736) | Medicago polymorpha root nodule microbial communities from Los Angeles, California, United States - small nodules | ecosystem: Host-associated > Plants > Roots > Nodule | place: USA... | reverse complement strand
TATGTATATTTTCAATTGTCACATAAATTGTTCTAAAATAATTGTTTAAATAACATATCACAACACACATGCAACAAATGAAAACACACACAAACACTCCAACTTGCTGCAGGACAGACAAAAAAACAAGAGGACTTGCCAAGTTGGAACCTAATTAGGTAAGTTTACCAACTCATATAATTGAGACCCCTTGAAGTGGCTAGTGCCCCACATAGAAAAAAGGACAACATAAATAATAAACTTCTTTACCATTTTTATTTGAAATATAGATAATAAAACAAGCTGCCGACACTTTCAGCAGCCAGTGATGTTTGGTTCCAAGCCTTTATGTTTTGTTCCAAGCCTTTCAATCACTTACTTTACTTACCCTTTTAATTTCAAAGCACTAGCACTTCTGCATTTATTCTCTTTACTTCCATTTCCTTGCAAAGTGCAAACAAACTCATCATATCATATCATATCACATATATTCAAAAACCATTATCTCATTTATTTCCATTTCTTTGAGTTTCTTGCTACTTGTTCACTTTTGCTGATACACACATAACACATGCATACATATACAATGCTTAGTTTCATGAATTCAGTAACACAAGTTCTCAATATTGTTTTCTAGTACTAGTTACTATTAAATTCTCTATAATATTGCATTTGCATAGGTACAAACTTCAAGTGTGTGTGTATATTATTAATATATATATATCAAGTGACACTTGAAATTGATACTAATATACACAAGTAACTATGCTTTCTGCAAAATCAGAATCTGATATAACTAGTTTAGCTCCATCTTCACCATCAAGATCTCCAAAGAGACCTGTATACTATGTACAAAGTCCTTCAAGAGATTCACATGATGGAGACAAGTCATCTTCCATGCAAGCTACTCCAATATCAAACAGTCCTATGGAGTCTCCTTCACATCCTTCTTTTGGCCGTCACTCGAGAAACTCATCTGCTAGTCGGTTTTCGGGGATTTTTAGGTCATCTTCAGGAAGGAAAGGTAGTAGAAAGAGGAATGATAAAGGGTGGCCTGAGTGTGGTGTTATTCTTGAAGAAGGTTCTTATCGTGAATTCGAGGATATGTCTTTTGCTAGAAGATTTCAAGCTTTGATTGCTGTGTTTACTTTTCTGGTTGTTTTTACTGTGTTTTGTTTGATCATTTGGGGTGCTAGCAGGCCTTTCAAGGCAGAAGTTACTGTCAAGGTAACCAATTTTGTTATTCTTGAGTCTCTCTTTGTACTGACATATTTGAGTTTATCTACATAAGACACTGTTTAGTAGAACTTATAAAAACAGCTTATGACATGTTCATAAGTTGTTTTCAACTTATTTTATCAGTTTGTCTTTATTTTATCTTTGATTAAGCATTTAATTAAGCTTAAGTTGTTTATATAAGTTCTACTAAACAGTTTTAACTTTTCTTTGTGGACCATTTTTCTGAAGAAGGCATCAAGAGTACATAAATGCTAATTCAGAATTTGTTTGATGACTTTTCTTCCATTTGCACTTGCACCTACTATGCATACATTTTAGTTGGCTGATATTAACACTGACAGAAAGGCTCTCTATCAATGAAAGTTGAAAGTACAGTTAGCTTTTCAACTTCAAAATAACTGTATAGTTTCTATAAATTGACAATAACAAGTTAGTTATTTTATTCATTTATTATTCTGAACCTGTATGTTTCTATATTTATTCCTGAAACTCAATTTTAATCCAAGTTAGCATTAGCACATGGGATATGGTTGGTTACTATACCATAAATATAATAATAATATTGTAGTATATCTGTATTTCAATACATATAATATACTCCAATTTTGTTTCAATCACTTTGGGTTTTTCCCTCTTTTGTACCAAATAAGAAATGGTAGTAGCATACTTGCTATTTATAATGTTCCTTGGAAAATTAAGTAGTATTGTTTAACATTGTGATTATTAATTAATAATGCAGAGTTTGGCAGTACATAATCTATATGTTTGGGAGGGTACAGACCACACAGGAGTCCCAACAAAAATTCTGACTATTAATAGCACTTTGCACATGAACATATACAACCCTGCTACATTTTTTGGCATCCATGTCCACACTTCACCCATCAATCTTGTTTACTCAGATATCAGTATCGCAACCGGTGAGGTAAGATCATTCTTAACATTACAATAAACAGTATCAATATCATTGAAAATGTATCAAGTACATTAGTTAATTCAAGTAATATTTTTCTTGGCTTGCAAGTAACATGTTTCTGTCGAATTAATTAACTTTTTGCAGTTGAAGAAACACTATCAGCCAAGAAAGAGTCACCGTATTGTATCAGTGAACTTGGAAGGTAATAAGATTCCCCTTTATGGAGCTGGATCAACCATAACAGTTTCACAAACAGGAAGCGTTGAAGTAGCGCTTGTGTTGAAGTTTGAAATCCGATCGCGAGGTGATGTGGTGGGGAAACTGGTAAGGACAAGGCATCATAAGGAAATCACTTGTCCTTTGGTTATCAATTCTGCTGGAACAAAACCTATCAAATTCAAGAAGAATTCATGCACATATGATTAAATATGATTTTTTTCATTTCAGAAGTTCATCTATGTTGAGATTGTAACTTGAAATTGTATAATTTAAAGTTTGTGGAGTATTGTTGAGATTGAGGAAGTCCATTTGCAAGAAAAGTTTCTGAATCGTTCTGTATTTTAATCTTGCGAGTCTTGTGCAAATAAATGCATGTCAATTTTATATGTATAAATACATGAAGTGAGACAAGTCTAAAAAGTGAAAAGTTTTTCTCCAGAGTAAACAAGTGAAGTTGTATTTTTGTTGTAAATTGATGTAAGTGAGCCAACATCCTTAGATGACAACAGTCGAGAGTGAACCTAAAAACAAACAAACCATAAAGTGAAATTTGAGGCGTTCACACAAAAGATAATTGGTAACCGATGTCTATTTATAGCTCATAAAATGATCGTTTAATAATAGTATCAAGTGATTTATCTAAAGAATCAAATATGCTAATGAGATCATACTGGTGTTAAATGTGTTTGGATCTCATCCCAAAAGCTAGCTTAAAGGATGAGGATACTCAAACATATTTATACACTTAACAGCCCGAAAACCCGAGCAATGTGAGACTAGAAGCAAACTACAAGGAACTTCAAAACCAACTTCAACAACTAGTACCAACCCACATTTGCAATCGGAAACCAAATAATCTGCCACCCACCAAATCTAACACTTCATACGTTCGGAATTAAGATCACGTTAATCAACTATGATTTTGGTCAGAATGAAATTTTATTTTCTGAATCCGATCAGAACCGACCATTCTCCATTCCTAGCTAAGAAGCAAGTAATTTGAGTTAAACTAATCATTTTTGGACATTTTGGAGAGATATTTTGATTCATATAAAAGATCGTTAGGTCGTGATTCCCATCTGAAACTACGTTGAAATTCGATGAAGAACAGTGTCAATACAATCTAATTGATTGAGAACCAATTGAATGCATAAAACACAAGAAATAAGAAAAATAAATTGCAACACAAGAAATTTGGTTACCCATTTCATAGATGAACCCCAACGTTTGAATGATCCACTGCGATATAAGAAAATTACACAATTGAGAAATCATGCACAAATGCACTTTCTCTAAATTTTCTCTCTTATCTAATGTTCTGAACTTCACTCTCAAAGTGTTTAAAATGAATAAAAATTACTCTCCCACAATTCCCTCTCCTAAGGTTTCATATAGAGTCTCTAGCCCAAATACAAATAAGTTAAAACTTAATATAACAAAATTAACTCTCTAAACAAATTAACAAATCTGTCCTTCACAAAACGTTCTGAACTTATAAGATTTAAAAGTTCAACCTGCAAACTTAACAAAGACTAATTTAATAATTCAAATTTTTAAAAATTATTATGTTTTTATTTTATTTCTTAAAAACCAAATAGATCGTGATGGTATGTATGGAGGAAGACTAATTTGTGTATTTACTCAATCAAATTAAAAAATGAAGCATTTATTTTTCTTAATAACAAAAACATATTGGTCAACAATTGTGAGTGAACACAACAAATCTTGTTAACATGGGACCCTAATATTTAGGCGTGATCATAGTCTTGTCTCTCTAAAACTTTACCCTTTTAAATCATTTCAGTTCATATATATACACATTAATAATCAAATCTTAACCAAAGTTTTAATCTTTTCACAAACCCCATCAGATCTCAATCTCACCATGTCAAAATCTATCAATTTCCTTCTAACCCTTCTCTTATTACTCACTTTCAACAACGTTGTTACACAATGTTCTGAAGTTGATGAATTTGATCAACTATTAGCATTAGACGATGAATTAGAGCGAGAAAAGGATCATGATGGTGTGAAATCATCTGAAGCAGAGGTTTTAACCAAAGCACAAAGGATTGTTCATGAACTCAATAATGAAAACACAGAGAGAATTGTTAATGGGTATGAGTTTGTTCTTGTTCTTGGTTATGCACCTTGGTGTTCAAGAAGTGCTGAACTTATGCCTCATTTTGCTGAAGCTGCTAATTCTTTGAAAGAGTTTGGGAATTCTCTTGTTTTGGCTAAGGTGGATGGTGATAGGTTTACTAAAGCTGCTTCTTTTCTTGGGATTAAAGGCTACCCTACTTTGCTGCTTTTTGTTAATGGGACTTCTCAACCTTATTCCGGCGGTTTCACGGCGTAAGAACTCTCACTATACCTTATTCAACTTGTTGGGTTTGTCTATGGATCATTGCTTTCAATTCTACATTATTTATTGCCATGGTTTCTGCTACTATTAGTATGTATTTGGTATTGGTTTATTTATTTATTTTTATTAGAATTTTTTGGTTTGCTTTGCGGGGTAGGATAAGAAATGACGAGTTGGGGTAGCACCTATAGTAAAAAAAAATGGTGGAAACTAGGCTTAGGTGATTTGGGCATGTATAGAGAAGACATATGGATTATGTAGTTAGGAGAGTAGATCAGATGGAGAGTAATCAAATCAGTAGAGGCAAAGGAAAGACCAAGACAAACTATAAGAGAAACTATTAAGAAGGATCTAGAGATTAATGTGTTGGATAAGGATATGATGTATGATAGAACATTAAGACGGCGTTTGATCCATGTAGCTGACCCAACTTAGTGTGATAAGGCGTGGTTGTTGTTGTTTATGAAGACTTGTTTATATTGTACATTGATTTGTTTTCATGATGCCCTTGTTATTAAACTTTTAAATTGCTGTTGCATTGTGATGCTTGATATTTTAGAGAATTGCTGTCAAAATGTGGCTGACGCATCCTTAATTGATATTGTGATGCTGTTATAGAGACATCAAAAACCTTGATGCCGCGTCTTAAATTGTGGACCTCAAGGCACTGATAAATGTTGAACTATTTATCAATTAAATTGCCTGAATCACTTGAAATGTGTATATGTTGAGGTGTTTTTGTTAAGAACCTTTTTTTTTTTGGTATATGGAAAGAATTCCCAAAACTGAGCAGATTTGAATAAACAAGAGAATGATTCTAACTAGAATAAAGATTGATCAACGAAATTGAGAAAAGAAGAATTCTTTAAATATCTTTCTCTTACTAACAGTTGAATTTGATAATAGGATTGAAAGAGAAGATACAAAAGGTTTATAATGAAGAAGACAACCTTGCACTCAAAGCTACCCCAAGGGAGCACTCTCCCCTCACTAAAGCATTCTCTAGTTTACAACTTTCATAAAATGAATTCCTAATCCTATTTATAGGCCATAGGATTAGCAGCAATTAAAACAGAAAGTTTAACAAACTTAACAACTAACTACCCCTAATCAATCTCTTAACTTCAATCCTGACAAACTCTCCTTTATTCTAAGTCCTAACAGTTTCTGTGATGCACCTTGATGTCCAAGGAGTGCTTTCAATTCTACATTTGTTATTACCATGGTTTCTGCTAATAATATGTGCTCAGTGTGGGTTTATGCATTCTAGAGACTTGTTTATGGTACATTGATTTATTTACACAGTGCCCTTGTTATCAAATTTTAAATTGTTGCAGCATTGTGATTCTTAATATTGTGGAGAATTGCAGTTAAAATGTGGCTGATGCAGTATTAATTGTTGTTGCGGTGCGGACCTTGTTTTGTAACCCTGCTTGTTATTTGAAATGCTGAACTCATGGCTCCGATAAGTGTTGAAATGCTGAACTCATGGCACCGATAAGTGTAGAACTGAAAGCACTCCTTGGAATGTTTGTTTATATGTTAAGGTATTTTTGTAACGCAATTTGGCGTCCAAGGAGTGCTTTCAGTTCTACATTTTTTATAACTGTGGTTTCTGCTACTAGTACGTGCTTGGTGTTGGTTTATGTATTATAGAGACTTGTTTATTGTACATTGATTTGTTTTCATGATGTCTTGTTATCAAAGTTTTAAATTGCGGACACATTGTGTATTTGATACTGTGGAGAATTGTAGTCAAAATGTGGCCGGTGCAACCTTAATCCTTGTCGTGGTGTGGTTATAAATACATCAAAAACCTGGATGTCCGCCCTGGATCGTGGTTGCAGACGTTGTTTTGTAACCCTACTTGTTATCCCGAATGATGACCTCAATGCACCGATTAATGTTGAACTATTTAGAATGAATTGCTTGAATCACATGAAATGTTTATATGTTGAGGAGTTTTGTGATTGTTCCAGGGATGATATAGTTATATGGGCAAGAAAAAGGACGGGTACGCCTGTTATTCGGATAAGTACAGAGAAAGCAGCAGAGGAATTTCTGAATAAGTATCACACTTTTCTCATTGGCCGCTTTGATAAATTTGAGGTCAGTAAAATCATCTCATAATGTATTCTAGAGGTACACGTGATTGGGAGATGTGGTGTTGATCAATTAACAAAATAATTTGGCATATTTAGTGATGCTTGAAGAGTCGTTTTTAAGAAAGACTGAATTTGAAAATTTCATTATTCTGGATTTGGTACTGTGGTATTATAGCATGTTTGTATTAAAATATGCCAGGGCCCTGAATATGAAGAATTTGTGAGTGCTGCAAAGTCCGATAATGAAACCCAGTTTGTTGAAGTGAGTAAGGTAGAGCTTGCCCAAGTTCTTTATCCAGATATCAAGCCTACTGGTAATTTTCTCGGGATCGTTAAGAGCGAACCTGAAAGATATACCGCATATGGTGAGTCTGTGATTTGCTTCTATCCATATGCTCAATTCGTTCTAGTATTTGACATTAAAAGATAAAAGTAGAACAGATACTGATATCAGTTACAGTGAATATAGCTTTAAAAGATAAAGTAAAACAGATACTCAATTCATTCTAGTGCATTATATTTATGCTAATCAGAACTATGTGAAAACTTAAAAGAACTAACTTGAAATTCCTAACCTTTCGATTAACTTGAGCTGGGTAATAAATTCGCATTTATCAGTTTCATTTTAGTTGATCAGTTGAAATTTTGCCGAATCAATTATAGGCTTGTTTGTGTCCACCATGAATTTTCTTTCCTTTCACTTGTTTTTCTCCAAACATCAACACCAAGTAGTGAGGTCATACTAAGGCTATAGGGAAAACTTTATTGGCTATGCAGATGGAGCTTTCACGTTGGATAAAATAATGGAGTTTTTGAGCTACAACAAATTTCCATTAGTTACACAGCTCACTGAAATGAATTCTGTCAGAGTCTACTCAAGCCCAGTCAAGCATCAGGTCACTATTATTTCCAAGTTTGATTTATAATTGGATATTCAATGATGTACAGTTCTGTTCCTATTCTGTCGCTTGCGTGTTTTTGCCACATGTTGATTGCCCCTGGATGCTTTGCTGTTGAAAATTTAAACTTATTTGATCATTTATGTTTCCGTTCAAGCTTAAGAATAGCCAAAGTTAATTGTCTGTTATTCCCTAGGTTTTTGTCTTTGCAAACAGTGATGACTTCAAGAATCTTCTTGATCCACTTCAAGAAGTAGCAAGAACTTTCAAGTCGAAGGTAATTACTTTGATCTGTATTTGGGGTCTCGAAACCGTTATACAATTTTCTGGTCTAAATTTTTCCTTCAAATGCAGATAATGTTTATATATGTGGATATTAACGACGAGAACCTTGCAAAGCCATTCCTGACAATGTTTGGACTTGAAGAATCAACAAATACTGTGGTTAGTTTTCAAGTTAATAACAATGACTTGTTTTGGATTGTTTATCAATCTAGATAATTGTGGAAACTTATACAAATTATTTCTTGGTGTGCCAAATAGGTAGCTGCATTTGATAATGGAATGAGCTCAAAATTTCTATTGGAGTCAAAACCAACACGAAGCAATATTGAAGTATTATCTTCTGTTCATATTAATTACTCTTTGAGTGTCACCTGCTGAAGGAAACTAATTAATGTTAACTTGGACTTCTGCAGGAGTTCTGCAGTAAACTTGTGCAAGGTTCTTTGTTGACTTACTTCAAGTCGCAGCCAATACCAGATAATGTGAGAACCATATGACATTTTTCTGCATGACGTTTTGTCCTACTATAGTGTTTGACAAAACAAGAACATCAGTTGGGCAGTCAGTGTTGTATGCAGTCCTTTATAAGCCGTTCAATTTAAGTGAATAAATTAATTTATACGTAAAATATGTCACATTTATTCTTTTATACATATAGTTAGTTAATTACTTATCTATAATAATATAACAGACCAAAAAAAGTAATTTCGAAGTTATATATTTTGTCCTGAAACTTAATTCAAGGTCGTCTTCAATTTAATGATAATGGCATTCCAACTTGCAGACTGAAGCTATTGTCCAAGTTGTTGTTGGGAAAACATTTGATGAAGAAATTTTGAACAGCAAGAAGGATGTGGTTTTAGAGGTTTGTGAAGTTTTATCTCTTCTATATCTCTTTTATGTGTGCGATGTTCATACTTATTTAAAGAGGGAGGGGGAAAATGCCTTCATCATTTAAGAACTCATCGTTTTCTGAAAAATTCTGATTTGCACCAATTTTTTATGGATAAAATGATAGACTTTACTATTTCACAGAATTCAATAAGAAGAGCAATTTACTATGTGATAGAAACCCAAGCAATGACACGTGTCCAAATTCCGTCATGTATTAATTTGGAGATTTCACTATTTCAAAGAATTCAATAAAAGCATTTTACAATGTGATAGAAACCCTGTCATATTGCTTATTTGCGTATGCCTTGGTTGATTTTAACTCGTGGCTCGTGAATCATTACTGTAAAACAGGTATTCACGCCTTGGTGTTTCAACTGTGAGGACACAAGCAAGCAAGTAGAGAAGTTGGCAAAACACTACAAAAGTTCAAGTAATTTAATATTTGCAAAGATAGATGCTTCAGCAAATGAACATCCAAAACTGCAAGTAAGTGTTATTACAAAGAAGTTGTCTCGTCTTTTTTTATTTAATAGTAAACAAAACACTGAATAATATTCATCACTAATATGATCAAAGTTTATGTTTACTGAATGTTAATTTTACCTTTCCTAATATTTCAGGTGAATGATTTTCCCACACTTATACTTTACAAAGCAATTGATAAGACGAATCCGGTAATTACTCAATGACACCCTGATCTTGGTGATATAATTTTCGTTTACAAAATTACCCCGCTTCTATAACGAAACGCTTGTTTAATGCAGATCAAGCTTTCTACGAAATCTAGTTTGAAAGAATTGGCTGCATCCATCAACAAACACGTTAAAGTCAAGGATCAAGTCGCCAAAGATGAGCTATAGAACAAATCAATGTTTTGGGAGAAAAGTAGTTAACCTTTAGAAAGGAAACATTATGGAAAAATATATATTAGGATGCCTTGCTTGAGCATTTTCAAACTTTCTTCAGTTTCCCCCTCTTTTATGGGTGATCCAGATGTAATTTAGATTGTTATCAGAGTTAGCTCACTGCAAAATGGCAAAAAGCTTGAGCAGTGATGGATGAACCGGTGCACTGGTTAACATTTTTCCATTCAAATCTCATAGAAAACCACCCCTATAAGATACAAGGCACATACACTTGTATGTACTGATAATGATTTTCATTGTCACAACAACTAAATGAAATATAAAACGATATGTCTCCTGATAGTTCTGTTTTTTTCTAAGGCACGTAACTTCTATAATGGATTGTTCCATTTTTAGGTATATTATATCAACTTAATTGCAAAAAGAGTCCCACTTTTTCATACCTATTTCTCTATCACATTTTATCACATCTCTTTAACATGTGTAGATCTATTGTAAAGAATAATAGTCTTGTAAATGTGAGACAAACAAGTAAATGTGAAACTCGATATTTTTTATTATACATGCAACTGCAAGTAGATACCAAACTCCATCAAATCAAAACAAGTGCAATAATTAATAAATACACGGGGTGCATGCTGCACTGAAGCTCCAATTCACCAAAAGGTCAATATACGATTGCCCAAAAATATCTTTCTATTCAAAGGTTGGTTTTTTCTTGCCGACAATACTTTTAATAATTTTTAATGTCTTTTTATATTAACGTAAGTTACATAAAGGTATTTTTGATCAATTAAGCCCGTTTACAATTTTAACAAGATTAATTAAAATTTTATACAATGATAAAACTGTCGACAAATAAACATATACTAGTACAATTTTAGTAAAAAAAAAAACATACTAGTGCAATTTAAAGTAATATACTTGTCCTAAAAAAATATATAAAGTAATATACTCAAACTTTTTAAGTAATATACTTGCCCTAAAAAAATATATAAAGCAATATACTCAAACTTTTGGTTAAAAAAAGTAATACTTAATACATATATATGGGCAAAAGCAAAAACTTGAAATTCTCAGAATATATTTACTTATGAAAAATAAAGGGGTAACATTAAGTAAACAAACAGGAGAACATCTAAGCCACTAGAGAGATACAAGAAGGACAAGTTGTCCCAGGCTTTTCATTGCTGAATGTAGCACCAATTTGAAGGATGCAATATTTTGGCACCAATTTTGCATGTGAAGCTGACTATTCAAAGAACTCTTATCAACATTCACAGCCTGTTGACCTCTGTTGCCGTCCACCGCCACTGACATCAATTGTTTCTGGCATGTATCTGTCATAATCAACAACCAGGATCAAACAAAATATCTACGGAAGTGTTCCAACCATCCTCCTCAAAGAGAATCACTTGAAACTAGCTAGTGCTCCAATT
>Ga0315913_1009733_pt1 | contig 11207 bp, 3 predicted proteins | sample MpolsnodulesMG_FD_207736 | JGI IMG/M metagenome (GOLD analysis project Ga0315913, IMG submission 207736) | Medicago polymorpha root nodule microbial communities from Los Angeles, California, United States - small nodules | ecosystem: Host-associated > Plants > Roots > Nodule | place: USA... | reverse complement strand
TTTGTAATATTACACCTACTTTTATCCTTTGCACAATTCAGTCCTTTCAAGCCAAAATGTATATATGTTGATATTTGATTACTTGATATAGCTAATGCATTATAAGTATTTGACTACTTGATATAGCGACAATTACCCTTCTATTTACATTAATGTACATATTAATCTATTCTTCTCAATTTTTAATTCAGTTCTTTGTGTACTTTAGATTACAAGAAATAGATGAAGTTTGCGAGGCTATCAAGGTGTTAGCTTGGAGGTGGGTGCTGAATCACTTAAACTTGCTAGCGTGTATGTTCTATGAATGGACTTGGAACCCACAAGTTTGTCTTTTGCAGTAATGGCGCGTTTCTGTAGCGCGGATGGTGAGGCTGGTGTATGCTGCTAGTATATGAGAGCCTCACTGTTTTGGTTGGCTGCTGTTTTTCTGTGGGTTTTTTTTTTGGTTTCGTGGCTGCTTTTTTCCAAGCGCAGTTGACATATGTATAATGACACAGCTAAATAAAAGTAAATGAGGTACCATGGAACAACTGACTGAATTTTTAAAATGGAGTTTTAATTTTTGATTTTATATGTTTCCATATTTTCATTAGAAATCTGATCAAAGCAGGTGAGTTTACTTTGTTGTTGTTTGACTGCAATCAATTTTAATATTATACTTTGTTGTTTGCTTCGCCAATATTTTTTATTGTCATATTTATGGCTACTGTAGTTTGATTTTGGTGTCAATTTGTTTATAAATTAGAGAAATGTTAGGAACACACATTCTAACACACATTTATCAACACTCTCTCTTTGATTGATTAATATTCACATGGGACCCACCAAATGTATATGGGACCCACATGATTTGGTAGGTCTCATGTGAATTTTAACCAATCAAAGAGAGTGTATTGAAAAATGTGTGTTAAAATGTGTGTTGCTAGCATTCGTAAATTATTGTTTCCTTATCATGATTTTGATTTTTTGTTACACGTAGAATAGCAAAAATTGGAGTTCAGATTGAGACGGTGCACTGTTTGAATAACACAAAGTTTAGAACCAAATTATTTTGCTTCCTCAATTGTACATGATTTGAAGTTCTAGCTTACATTATTTTGTTCCAACTTTCATTTTAATAAAAAGTAGTAATTTTTGAATTGTTAAGTTCACTATGATTAGTGTTTGCAAAATTTAATAGATCCTACAAAGATCGTGATAAAGAATTAGCACGTCTCTCTCTATCAAATAGTCCATTTTGATAATATAGTTTTCTCAAATAGTCCATTTTTAAGGCTTATATAGTCTTCATACTCATATCTTTTCTTATGTATTATGTTTGCAAAATGGCTGATAAATATCAAAGAAAACAAGAGGTTTAACCGTGCAGGCTCCAACAAACTACATCATTCTCCGTGTTTGTGTTGACTTTCAAACAAAATACTTTCAAACAAAATTTGGGTGTAAATTAAGTTATATGGAGTAAAGGACTATCCCGTGTTATTTGTGCTCTTAACCATTTACCTCTAAAAGCCAATGTTGCATGTTTCACAATCACTTTAGAATTTAAAAGTAGCTAAATATCTCACATGCTAAATATAAATATGATTTTGATGATTCAATTGTACCCACATATATTAAAAGTAGCGTGAAGCGATATTTTGTTGAATATGTCTATTTATGTATATCTATGTATTAAACTTTCTTTCTCCTTCGTTCATCGAGGATGGGTGGTTTTAGGTCATCTTTTGACCTAGAATCATCCATCTACATCTTTTTCTCCTTTTCTTTCAATCTAAATAAATGGTTTTCACATCTATCAAGTTTTTCATTTTGTGTTTTTTGCGATTTCGTCGTCTAAGTGCGGCGTTGTGTTGTACGCCGTCTTGTGCGGCGTTTGATTTCGGGTCTTGTCGCGATGTTTATTCAGTTCCTATTGAAAGATCTACATCAGTCTATTACAAATTCAACCACTGATTTGAATGTCAACGTTGCAGATCCGGAAGCATGTGTATTTCGGTGACTTAGGTTTTATCATATTATTTGTAGGCATTTTGTCGTTGTATTCTATTAATTTGGGTGATATGAGTTTGTTCACAGATTCACCCTTTACATTTTTAGCGATGTTTGTATCTGATGCACTCTATCGATTTGAATGAATGAATATCGTTTTGTTTTTGTCAAAAAAAAAGGTATTAATTTGGTTTCTTTTGGCCCCCTTTAAGGGGTGTTTATGGTACCTACAATTTCTCATTGCAATTGAAACGTAATGAGAGAATTTTTCTAATGTTGTGTGCGGGTTTACATAAGACTATGCACAGGTTAATGAAGATGGTGAAGATATTGATGTGACGTCTAACGTCGTGTAGGAAGAAGTATTTCGAAATGTGCAATCCATAATATATGCTATGCTGGCTTTAAAAACCGTTTATTTCTTTGGTGTAACATGTTTGGTTGGTGATACAATATTTCTCGATACTGTAGCTTTTGTTTGGCGATAAATTTCGTTTTTGTAGTTTAATTTTTTAAACTCCATTCCAATATATTTTGTTTTATTATATATCAAATTATTCCAACTCATATGACCCGTGCGGTGCACGGGTCGGCGTTCTAATCTAATAGAGTATTTATTTGTTGGGGTCAATTTTGTATTTCAAACAATAAAAAGTGTATTACGAGCATTGATGCATCAATTTTTAAAGTGATTTATTGACTTTGAAAAGTATTAACCAATTTATTAATATCTTTTCAATAGAAAAGACATAATTTTATAGGGTTGTAAAATGAATTGGTGTGACCCTTTTAGTATATCTATTTTGGCGCGGCAATTTAGGGTTGTAAATATGTCAATTATTTGGTCCGCCATATCTATCTATCTAACCTGCTTAAAAACAAGGCAGTGATTGGGTGACTTGGCCATGTTGTTAAAATAAACACATTTTTAAAACTTATTTTCATTCATAACTCACAATCCATTTTCCAAATTTTCAGCCATATAGTAGAAAAAAATCATTTAATTTAATCACTTTAATTTAATGATTTTAGCTTTTGTTTGTAATATTTTATCAATTGTCCAATTTTTATTTTAGTTCTCTTGTTTTTTTTTTTAAGGAATTTTAGTTGTCTTGTTGACTTGCTATAGATTTTTATGTTATGTAACATGGATCTACATGATAACTTTTATGTGCAACAAAAAAATATATGATAACTGCATTTTTTTGGAACTCTGCAGTTACACATTTTGGTGTTCTTAAACTCTCTTTATGTTAACTAGAGGAAAGACGGGCACGTGAGTGTCCATCTTTTCGCTCTTTTTTATTGCGCTAACATTTAAAAATTATGAATGATGTTTTTTTTTTTGAAATTTTGATTTTGATTTAAAACTAAAAATATAAATGTTTGTTACTTTCAAATTATAAAAAATCAAACTAACCATTATTATCTATTTCAATGGCACCAACAATTTAACAAAAAAATATAATCTAAATTTTTATTTTTTAATGACACCAACAACAATCTTTATTATAGAAAAATTTGTATAAGAGCATAATTGAGATAATAAAAAAGTAAGTATAGATATACCGATCTAGTTTGTTACACTTTTTAAACGATAAAGGAAAAATATTGGACATATATATACTCATATCGTGGTTGTTACACTTTTATTTTAATATTTGAATTTACTCTTATCTATTTGTTAGATGCGTTATTTGTATTGAAAGTTGAGGGTAATTTTGGAAAGAGAAAAGGTCAAACCAAAAGAGGCGAGGTGAGATGTGCAATTATATCTTTCGGAATGAGTGAAAACTTAACTTACTGAGTAATGATTCAAATCGTGAGATAACATTATCCAAAACCATGCAATTTCTGGAATAATGTATAAATTTTCAAGGCTTAATTGCATGTTTGATCCCTTATGTTTATTTTAGTTTTCAATTTGGTCCCTTATGTTTTGAAAGTTTTAAGTTGGTCCCTTACGTTTTAAAAGTTTGAAGTTGGTCCAAAAGGTTATTCATATTGGAATAAGTTAGTCCATTCCGCGACATGATATTGAGTTTAATAAAACATAAAAATTAAAATAATGTTTTAAAACTGATTTTCTAAATAAGTTATGTTCCATCATCCATATTGTCAATCTGAATCTTTAACTGTTATGTGACTGAAGGGACTTCCAACGTGAGTAACGTTTTGGACCAACTTGAAAACTAAAATAAATATAAAGGATCAAACATGCAATTAAGCCAATTTTCAATGGTTGAATAGAAATCTTACAGTAAAATGATGTAATGCTTGACTATTAAAACAATGTAACTATTGTGTCTATTCACGGAGAAACTCTTCTAAAGAGATGTTTCTCTTCACCAAAAGGTCATAAGTTTTTATATAATAAAGACAATTTTGAGGTAGAAAATGAGAAAAAAAAAATCACATTCTTGTAATAAAAAATTTGTCAAAAATAATATTAAATCATTCATTCTTTTCTTTAGTGCACGAGAGAAATTGATATAACTTAAACTATTATTGATCGATACACATGGTATGAATGTGCAAATCACGTAAAGAATGCTAAAGTATCCTAAAAGAGATTCCCTGCTATACCCTTTTACATCCAACTGACATAATTGATAGGGCAAATCGAAACTAAAGATAAGTTGTCTCACACGCACTTTAAAATTTATATGTTCTATTCATCATGTTCATCTTAATTATCGTCTTCACTATGTTATTGCAGCAACTGCAACACAGGTTCCGATTTTTAACACCTTAATTTTTAAATCATTCAGCTATTCCTCTCTCATTGGAGATGCTCCAAGTGAGTAATAAATAAACTTTCGAGGTGATGCAACTCATTTAAACTTTTCTTATTTAAGAAAATAAATAAACTCTACATGATTATCGATTTCCTAAAAGACAACGTCAATGTAGCATTGTAATAGTTTGACCAGGTATAGTCAATGATCAATCCATTCTCGTTTCTATAAATCAAAACAAATTAATTTCTCTACAAACACATATAAACAAAAATAAAAAATAAATCAAAAGGATCAATGAATTTGTATAGAATAATCACAATTGAATCAAAGAATTGTTAAGTTAGATCAAGAACAAAATAACTAAGAACTTAGAAAAGTTTGCTAGCAAATTCATCAACTGTAGTTCCCTCAACACGAGAATAAGCTGATTTTCTAGCAAGATCTCTTAATTGTGACAAACTTCTTCCTAATTTCAAAGCCAATTTAATTTCAAACAAATCTCCATTTTCTCTTTGTTCTTCATCTTCTTCTAATATATTTTCTTGAATTGAACTTTCCATCGTTTGAAAGAATCCACCACAAGCTCTATACATTTCAGAAACCATTCCAACTTGTCCACCATGCTCAAAAGAATTAACAGCAGTAGCCAATGCTCCAGCCATAACAGGTACAATAGATGCCCATGAACCTTGACCAACAAATGTGGACCCCACAGCTGCAATTCCAGTGAGTAAAGGTCCAGCAATAGCCAATGTCTTATTAATCTTCAACACCAAGTTTCCTAATCTCTCATAATCTTCCATGTCTTTTCTCTTCATAACTTCTAATACATCTTTTACTTCACTTTCTAATCCTTCATTCCATCCATTTTTCTTCCAACCCTTTTGTTTTGTTTCATTATTTTCAGAATGAAAACTATTGTTGCTTCTTCTAGATGATTTCTTTGTAGGCCTCCAATTAGCAGGTTCATATTTTTGAGGGAATTTTTCAATCATAACTCCTAACAAAGGAAGTGGATAAGCTTTGTCAAGAGCTAGAATTTCTTGAATAGTATCCTTTATATATTCTTCTGTGGGGTTTCCAATTGCTATCGTGGTTTCGATGTGGGACTTAAGCTGTTTGAACAATCTTGATGCATTTCTTTGCTCCTCGGCGAGTTGTGAAGGTTGGATTTTGTTCATGATAATTAACATACCGGTAGAAGCTGAGAATAAAAGTGCTGAAGATAATTTGAGGGCCAAAAGCGGCGCGCCTGAGCCGCTTATGGCTGCAATACCTGCCATGGCGGAAGCAGTGAGAGTGATCATGTTGATGGAGTTTAATAGAAGGGTATTCCAATTATCGCGTTGTTCGCCAATGTTTTGATGCATTTCTATTCTGTCGGATACGGATTCAAGAATTGCATAGAGTTGAGTAATGGTTTTTGTTTTTGTGTTTGGTGATTTAGAAGAAGGAGAATTGTACTTGGGTGAATAATGATAATCATCTTCTTGGATCATTATTGGGATTGTGTGTTTGAGTTGGCCGTTTAACTCCTCAAATAGCTTTCTACTTGGTCTTGTTTTTGGAACTATGGAAAGAACCTTAGGGAGTTTTGGGACATTGAAAGATGATTTAATCATTATTTCTGAAGATGAAGATGATGAAGAAAAAGAAGAGAGCATAGATGAAACTTGTAAGGAAGCCATGTGATATATGATGAGAAGTTAGATAATTGATCTTTGTTTGTGTTTGTGTTTGTGTTAAGGTTTTTGTTGTTGTTGATGATGATGTTGTGGATTTGTTTGATGGTTGAAGAAATGTGTGTAGGTTGTAATATATAGTAGCTAAATGTGTGAACAAGAAGAGAATAGGTCAGATAAGGAAAGTGTTGACTGGGTGTGGGTGGTACAAGTTGACTTTTTTTGTTCTTTGAATTTTCATTAAATTCAACTCTTAAAACTGTTCAAAGTTCAAACATTTTCATCCCATACTCGGATCTACACTATGACGCAGTTTTTGTGTACTACGAGATCGAAGGAGTTTCCTTTCTCGTGGTTGGTATTTCACATTAAAAAACATTATAAATACTATACTTACTTTTCCCTCAAAAAAAAAAAAAAATACTTACTTTGTTTAGCAAGTTTAATTATATAGGGATAATGCCATGGGTAACCAAGATGTCAAATATAATGTAAAGTAATTTAGTTTAACAACTGCTACTACGTAATTCAACATATTAAATCTAATGGTGGCATTTGTTCTGTTAATTGTGTCATTTTAAAGTAAGTCTTGTTAGTTATATATTTTTGTCTACGTTGTCAAATAAACAAATAAGCAACATGTAAAGGATGTAAACGAAATTACCACCCTTGTTTCGTTGTGGAAATTCAGAGTAAAACAACGTTTAACGCTCAGCTACTCAAATCATAATTTTTTTCAAGTCTATGCTTGTTTGCTTTGAGACTAAATTTGTGTTTGTAAGTTGGTTTTTGAAGAAATTTTTAAGGGCTTTGGAGGATTATGTCTATATTATTTTGATATATATTTATTTTAAAAAACTAAAAGAATAATATTGGACATGAGCATATATTATATATTATGTTGTTCTTTTTAATTTTTTTAAAACATTAAATATATATCAAAATATAGACATAATCCTCCAAAATTCTTTCCTCTATAACCCTCCAAAAATCAACTCTCATACATGGTTCAGCGAAAGGGAGGAGAGGAATTTTAAAATCGTCTATGTTTGGTTCAAGAAAGGAAGGGATGAGTTTTAATGGAGAGAAGATGTAAATATTTAAGATTAAATTAAATAAAAGGTATTTAACTACAAATATCCCTCTCTCAAAAAAAAAAAACTACAAATATCCCCTTTTGTCAAAAAAAAAAGTACAAATATCCCCTAAAAAATGTACAAATATGAAACTAATCTTCCACCTCCTCCAAATCTCGCTATTTTGGAGGGGGGCTGAAATTGGCTTATGATAAATTTTTATCCCTTCTTGATGAAATCTTGTGCTTGGAGAGTTTTCCAAATACTTGAAGAAGAAAAATGATAAAAATCGCGATGATGACGACTGTACAAATAATTTCAAAACATGTGTCGACATTAAGCATTAAATTTGATCCGCTCTCACCAATTTATACGAATCGAATGCAAATGGTATGCCTGACAAATCTCCTTCAAAATATTTTGGAAACTTTGATATTAATTCTATACTTACATCAAATGCATTGATCAATTATATTTCACAAAACAAAGTTTCCACAATTACCGTTGTGCATTAAAGAATAGAAGAAGTGACCTATAAATATTTTCGGCAAAATTTCCTTTCATGAACGAATGAAATTTGTTCTATTTTCTACATACAAAGCATCTTTATTTATGGAGAAGTTTGTATTTATTAAGAAGGCAAACAACTATGTGAATTTCAGACAAATACGAATTGTTAACACATGGTTGAACGCTACATACAAATGTAAGCATATCTGGGTTTGAAGAGCAACTCTTTCATAAACACAACCCTAAACAATATTTATTTGGACACACATACATAAATGATAGAGTTTAAAAGAGAAACAATATTAAGTTTTTTTTTTTCAATTCATGTATGTATGCCCAAATACTTCTCCACATGTTCTTAGGGAACAAAATATGTATGCGGATTTTATGGCTAAAGAATTATCACATACAAAGTGATCTGCTCACTAAAACTGTCATTTATCTGGTATGGAATTTCGGAATCTCTCCTGAGAGATAAGCTTGAAACTTAATTTCAACTCTCCCTTTTTTTTCTTTTCTTTTTCTTTTTGCCTCGTAAACTTCTACCCAACTAAGTATTTCTCGGATTTGAATCCCACCAACCTATCTGTTGGCTTATTTCTGGCATATTTTCTTTTCTTCCTATTTTAATTAAATAAATAAAAAATCAAGCCTCTCTCTTGTTTGCGTCACATTGGGCCAAGCCCAAATAAACACTTCTCTATAAATCTATTTCTTTTCTTCTTTTTTTGAGGAAAAATCTATTTCTATTTTAACACCTGGTTCCACAACTAATACACGCAATCACTTATTTTATTTTGCTCATTCTCAAGTAAAATATTGATTCTCTAAAATTTTCATACTAAAATACTACCACTTTTAGAAAATTGTCAAAATAACACAACAAATAAATATAATATGAACACTTCAGTAAATCATGTAAGTATATGTATGCATTTACCACTTCACATGGCACATATGACATATACAGAAAATTAATCACAATGTTACTAATATATCAAGATAATCATTTATAAAATATATAATTAAAATAGGATGCAAAGTAGTTCAGATATATCTATGCAAACAATTATTATTTTTTAATGCACACAAAAATATGGATGAAAAAGTATTTGTTTGAAGGAGAGAATGTTGATGTGTCAAGTGTGATATTTGATAAAAGAGTAGATGTTGAAAAACATATAAATGAGAAAGTTCATATATCTTATGCCTAAATATTTTGAGTGGAGATGTGATGTCCAACCTTACTTTAGTGGTTGCTCTTAACTCAATATGATGATCCGCCCTAGTTTAGCTCAATCCTTTGGAAGTTCCAAATTAGTGGTAACCGAGTGAAAGATATTTTAACAGAGACTTAAAATCATAGATACAAATTATGACATATTGTAGAAATAGAATAGATGTGTACCTGATTTAATTGGTTGGTGATTGATCATTAAGATCTGTTAGAGAAGCCATTAGAGAAAGAGGTTAGGGTTGAGAGAATCTTATCTCCCTTCTTGATGTCTGGAATGAGAGTACGTTGAAGCAGTTATTTGACCTGATTGGATATTTAGTGTATATATGCACCATTAGGGAGAGGGACCTCTCAACAGGCTTACTATGAGAAACGGTCCAACCCATCACCATCCGTTTCTAATTACAGCCCATTAATAAATATCCTTTTATTCAGTGTCATATTATATTTAGAATTAATAGTTGATATAATAGTATATTATTTTAATTATTGACTAAGGTTAATCCATAAAATCCAACACCGAGTCCATTTCAACTTTGTGGGAGAGTATGAGTGGATTAAATATTGGGTCAAGAACGCATAGAATCTCACACTTAAAAGAAGAGTTTTGATACATTAACACACTTATGTGTGCAACCACTCTTCTACCATCAATACTTGGTAAATTTAATTAATAAAAAACTATGCATTTTCCATATCAACTAAAAAAAATAATGGAAATGTCTCTTCTCTCTTTCATCTCATTATGTCCTGATTCTCTCTCCCTCAATAGTGAGAAGGGTTGACCACTGTCGCGGCAACAACCACACAGTCGATGTCCTTCCACTCTATCTGTTACTTCATAGTCGCTGGACATCGGAGATTGGTGACAGATCCGGTCTCCTCCCTCGTCTGACCTCACCTTGTCGTCGGCCGACAGTGTTGATGGTGAAATCTTACGGTGGTAGTGGCTGTTAGGCGCTGGTGGTGCTGATATTTGATATCTTGTAGCTGTGCAAAACCACCTTGCCGAGGTCGACCCTCCACAGTGACCAAAGAAAGTGTGATGACGGTAGGGGAAGAGAACGATGGGAGGGTGTGGATCGGAGAAGACGAACGCTGGACGCTGGTGGCGGTGGCGGTTGCAGGGAGGAGAAGATGGAGTGAACAGGGAAGAAGGAGGAATAAAGAAGAATAAAGAAATGAAAAAAAGAAGAGGAGGAATGACAAAAATGTCCCTTGTGTAAAATGGAAATTACTAAATCACTTGCCAGCTAAGCGGTGGTCAATTGAGTGTACACACTATTGGTGTGTCAACATATAATTAGTGTAAAAGAAAATCCTACCATGAAAACCTTTAAAGGTTTTGGATTATGATTTGGTGTTCAATTTCACTTGTACGATTGTTCTAAGTGCAATGTAATGAACCCGGACTCCTCTATTGAACCAACTCCGGCCTCATTAGCTATTAGAGAGAAAAGAAAAATAATATTCCTGCACTTTTACATGCTATTACATGCAATACCCGGTTTATAAAAAGGGTCCAACTTTGAATTATTTTAAAGACCGGTCATAGAAGCACAAAACCTCGCCGAAAAAATATTCCCAAAAGATGTCTTAATACAAGGTTTCTTATTGCATGCACTCTATATTAATACGCATGCAAGACCAAATAAAGTACAAGAAAAACAAAATAGTAAGAACTAAGAAGCATATGTGTAAGTTGATCTAAACAAATTTCTTTTCTGTAAAGTCAGGTAACTACAAAGAATCAAAGAATAACAAATTTAAAAAATGAAAGAATTAATTGATGTATATGTCTTAGAATATTTTGCTGGCAAATTCATCTATGTCAACACCTTCCATTCGACAAGCAGCTGATTTTGATGCAAGTTCCCTCAGCTCTGAAACACTTCTTCCCAATTGCAAAGCCATTTTCATTTCAAATAGCTCTCCATTTTCTCTTTTCTCCAAATCTTTTTCTCCCAAA
>Ga0315913_1009730_pt1 | contig 11208 bp, 6 predicted proteins | sample MpolsnodulesMG_FD_207736 | JGI IMG/M metagenome (GOLD analysis project Ga0315913, IMG submission 207736) | Medicago polymorpha root nodule microbial communities from Los Angeles, California, United States - small nodules | ecosystem: Host-associated > Plants > Roots > Nodule | place: USA... | reverse complement strand
ATATGTTGAAACTGATGCTATGAGTTTTAAGTCTGTTGTGCAGAAGCTAACTGGTAAGCATTCTTCTGACCGTAGTGTTGATGATGATGCTAGAGATGGTAGAAAAGCTAAGAGGGAAAAGCATGATGTGCCTGCTATTGAAAATGTTGATGATGGAAGAAGCACTTTTTTTATAAGTGATTCTTTGTTTAATGAGTATGATATGTTTCTTAGAGAGAGGATGCTGCCAAACGACCACTTTTTGTTTGAGTCACAAATTTAATTAATATATATATATATATATGTTAAAAAAAAAATTGTTATGTTTCCATTCTTGTTTGTATATATATTTTAACATCAAAATGTTGTTTTGTTTTTTTGTTGTGTTTACGGTTTTTTTTGGTTAACATTAACATCAAAATGTTATGTTCCCTTTTCTCACACTAAAACCCATTTTGAAGGAATGTTGTCGATAGAGCAATTTTTACTTCGTCACAACCTTAAATGAAAAAAATTTGAACACACATATATAAATGAAGAGAATTAAAAGAAAAATAAATTAGTCATGTCATTTTTTACTTTTATCTTTAAGTTTTTATTATCAATGTATGTGTGCCTAGGTCATTTTTATTTGTTTTTGTGACCAACTTAAACTTTCTCGTTGTCGATATAAGTTATAGCCTTCATCTTTACTGAAGGCAACTAGACCATGAAATATATCTTTAGACTATTTAATTCCAACATATTGACATTCATTTTCCTCCATATTTTCGGCAACAATAGCCAATGTCTTGTTAAAAACTGCATCTTTAAAATTCACATTTGAGAAATCAATTTATATACACTTGTTAAATTAAAATTGTAGTTAGAAGCACTAAATTACTATAAGCAGAAGCACTAAACCAAAATAAGCGGGATAATAACAAAGCGAAAATCTCTTCAAAGAAAGGATACTACACCATAAGCAAAACCAGCACAAACTGTCAATAAACTTTCAAATTTGGAGACCAAAACAGGAAGTTACAAGTGCTAAAAACAAAACAAACAAAAAATCCAGCATAAGGAAAACTACATAGCACAATCCACACAAACCAACTACAACAAGTTTTTTACACACCATAGAAACACATTTTGATGAAAAAAAAAAAAAAAAAAAAAGTGAAGAAGAAGAACTTACCCATGAAAACAACATGGAAATTGATTATGCTTGACATTGGTGAGAAGTTCAAAAGTGAAACGTAGCTAACAAATGGCGGGAGAGACTTTGACTGCACATGATCAACCGCGACTACATCTTCGAACAATTTTCTCTTCACACCTTGTTTCAGACACTCACGCAGTGGCCTTCTAGTTACAGCATGCCCAGTCCCTTCCTTCATGACACTCTCCTTAACATTTGCCTTCCACAACTTCAACTTGATGAGTTCCAACCACACAATCCTCTGCAACTTCTCCAACAGCAACACCCTATGGCAATTTCTCCAAATCATTTAAAACAGACCGAAAGCAACCACTATCAAAACCACTATCATTCTCATGGAACTCTGGGACACTGTTAGGAAGGGAACATTGCACTTCCGTTTGCATTTAGAACAAAATCACACACACACTAAAAAACATCATTAAAAAACAAAATTACCTCCAAAAACGTAAACAAAACCCAAAAAATAAACTCACCAAAGAGCCATAAGCATAATGGAATGGATTGACATAAATATGTATTAGGGAGGGATCATCAAAAACACCCAACACCTGATAGATCATACGAGACTCACCATCCTCACTACACTTCTTGTTTACCTTAAACAGAAGGGGATCCCCAAATAACTCGTCAATCTAATTAGGATAGAGAGAATAACCTTCTTCCTATAGAAAACCAACAAAGTTATATGTAAAAACAATTGAATAGAACCCACAAACAACCTAACTGACACATCAAATTAAGTTACCAAGGTCATCAGCATATCACAAATATAACGGGCCACCCTCCTCATAAGGTCATCAAAAAGAATGAATGTAGTCTCACCCTGGTTATCGCCAGCCTTTATCTTTGATCTGAACCTAATCAAACCACATACACATAAACATAAACATGGTAAACAATATTCGCACACCAAAATAACATGAGAATAAGTGAAATTGACAAAACATTTAAAGGTTAGATGAAAAACCTTGGATCAAATTTAGTTGAATCATCGGGAAACCACATATCGACACCTTCCTCAACCCCTAAACAGCAAGCAATGATAACACCCTCATCTTCAGAGGCATAAAACTCTAAGAATCTTGTAATTACATTCTCTCCAAGAAAATCTGAGAGCTTAGACATCCTAGGATATGAGTTAGGAGGGAAACTTATAACAATTGTTCAATCAAAAGCAACAAACAAATGCACAAGGCATTGAACAAATTATGGCATGAAAAAATGCCTTGCATCACACACACACACACATATATATATAACCTTAACCATGAGAGAGGGAAAACAAACCAATTCAAATACTAACTAACAAACAAAACAAATTGGCCTGGAAAATATCCATAAAGGTACAAACATATTATTTGAGGGTAGTGACGAAGGTGAACCAATGAAACTATGACAACACAGAAAAGCACATGTAAGATTTAAAAACCATATAATAAATAACTCTTACTATTAGTGGATGACCATGGATGACCATGGTCGAAATTTTTTTCGCTGTGAAGAGTTGACATAGCCCGAAGCAAGGACGAAAGAGTGAACAACATAAAAATATCGGTATCGTTCTTTTTTCTTTATCCTCTTTAATATTTCTTAATAGTATAGGTTAATTGATTAATTGATAATACATAAAATTGATAATTGATCTAAGTAATTTTTGATAAAAATTAATCTAACTCCTTAAGTTAGGATTTAGTATTGCGTTTGGATCAATTAGTTTCAATTCCTTATGTACTACACCTACTTGACTCTGATTATGTACCCCCTCTAACTTATAACCTTATTGGCCATATAGACCAACAACTACTTGACTCAGATTATGTACCCCCTCTAGCTTATATGATACCTTGAAGAGAAGAGTGAAATCCAAAACCCAAATAGTAAGTAGTTGATGAACACCACAAAGATCATGTTTTTTTTAATAGAAGAGCATGGGTGAAAAAATTTAGCGGGAATAGCAGATAAAAAGAATAGTGGGAATGACATGGGCAACAATGGTATTTTATTGAAGATTGTGGTTTTCCATTTCCTAGGAATAAAACTTTCTCAAGCTATCTCATGGGAATAAAAGGGATGAAAAATAGTTGGAACGTGGGGGAGAACGTGGGTAAATGGCTTTCCTGAGAAAAATGTATTCCTTGGCATATTTGTATGGTTCCCATCTACCAAACAATGGAATATTTAATTCCAACCTTCGATTTCTGAGAATTATTTTTGTAACCCTCAAACAAACACCCCCTTTTTCTTCAAGGTTAAGTTTGTATAAGCCTTAACTGATATCAGCCAAAACAATCTTCCTATGAGACTGGTATCAAATTAAAAGAAAAATCTTTAAGAAACGAGAGATGATGAAGGATTAACCGTGATGTCAAAGTCACAATGCCTGTTTTATTTGTAATAACAGGATCATCAATTGGAAGTTTAACACTTAGAGGTTTGATATGATAATAAGTAGTGAACCAATTTAGGGAAGAACAAATGTGGTCATTGGCTCCTTAATCTAATATCCAAGAGTCTAATTTGATACAGGTCAAGTTTTGTGATATAGGTAAAGAACAAGAAGAGTTACATGATGCAGAAGATTCAATTGGTGTAGGACCAGTTGAAATTGAAGTGTTAACTTGATTCCCTGTAGCTTGGGATGGTTAAATCTTGGAAGATTAAATTAAAGCAAGAATATTATCATGTTGATCCTTAGTAAATGCAAGTGATGAACTAATAGAGACGTTTACATCTTGAGAAGCAACTTGAACAAAGTTTGCATGAGAATTGGAATTTTTACCATAATTGGGGGGAAAACCATGTCTCATATAAAATTATATCAATGGTGTGTCCAGATCTTCTACAAAAGGTGCAAACTAATAGCGCACCTTTACCATTTTTCCCTCCTTAATGATTAAATCATCTTCCTTGTCCATAAGGTTTTGATGTTTTAATGGCATTGATCAATGATTTGCTCTCATCAGTTATGGATCCATTAATAGAATTGGAGTTCTAATAATAGAGAAATGATGATTCAAACCTCTTAGAAATTGGACCACCTGATCCTCATGCCTAAAATCTCGAACATTGACCATTGATGCACAAAAACATCTCCAAGGACAGGTGCATGAAGGTGCAGGTCCATGGCTATCGAATTCTTCCCGAAGAAGCCTTAACTCAGCATAGTAATCATTGATTAAATTTGTACCTTGTTTCAAATCATTGATCTCAGTTTTGAGTTTCCAAACACGAAAAAGATCAACTTTCCTGAATTGTTCTTTCAATTCTCTCCATACATCAGAAATGTTATCAATGTACACAATACTCAACGTTATGGAATCTGAAACTGAATTCATGAATGAATGAGGTTATTACACCTCTCCCATGTTGAGAAACTCAAATGATCTTGTTGAGGAAGAACAATGGTTCCATCTATGAACTGTAATTTGTTCTTGCCGCCAAGACCTCTGTGCATTGCTCCCGTCCAAGCTTGACTATTAGAGGTGTTTAACCGAGAATTGATTTTAATAGAATGAGGTCCATCACATGGATGAACGTAGTAAGGTGAAGATAAATTATGTATTGGATCTTTAACTCCATTGTTGTTAGAGTTTCCTTTATTTCGCACCATTGTTAAGCAAACAAGAATAGATGCAGAAAATGAGGAAAATAAAGATGAAGATTCAGGAATCAACGAAGGGAAAAATGTGATGAAACCACCCAAATACCGCATCTGGCAACATTACTCGCGATACACCCCTTCCTCACGAGGGGGGAGCACGGAGCAAACGAGACCAGTTCAAACGAACTGCAACGTCTCTTCCCACGTTCCCGCGAATCTCTCTCCGGCGGTTACACTTTCCACGTTTTCGTAATCGTCGAACACACGTGTACCATCACAACGGCTCTGCAACCACCCACCTCTATATATAGGGGACTCATTGCCAAAGGTTCAACAAAGAAGCCGTACAGGTACGGGATGTCGAAGATACAATGAAGCGGTACCTCATTGCCAAAGGTCTGCTCGAAGGCACAAACGTAAAGAAAGATGTCCTCCTGGATCGCCCAAGGACTCTCAACGAGTTTCTGGCGATCGCCAAGATCTACATAAGATACGAAGAGGAGTTGTACGCGGACAACCTTAACAAATCCAGGAAGGAGGAGCCTGCTGTTGAATCCACCAAAAAGCCCTTCCATGAGAAAAAGAAGGAAGGCAAAGTGGATCGTGAAAGCAAGGGACCCACCGGTAGCTTCACCGAGTACACACCCTTGGCCATGTCCAGGGAGAAGATCTTAGTCGAGATTGCTATAGCCGATCTGAAGGAAGCTGGCGTCAAGCCACCAAAGGCTCCTTCGCAGGAAAAGAATGGGGTTGACAAAACCAAATATTTTCGATTCCACAAGTGCCACGGGGACTTTACTGATGACTGCATCAATCTGAAAGATGCTATCGAACTCCTCATCCAACGGAGGCGGCTCAAGCAGTTCGTCAAGGACCCAGAGTCGGAGTAAAAGACCATCGAGCTCATCACCGATGGCAATGAAGCGGACAAGGTAGTCGCAATGTTCGTAGAACATCTAGGCGATTTTCCTGACAATGTGGAAGTCGTCCCCTACTCATGCACATGGGAACAGTTCCCCATCGCTACATGTTCAACCTCTCATGTAGACTTTGTTGGTCAATTTCAGGGACTAAAATGACTAACGAAGTCTACATTCAAGGACTAAATTGACTAACGGAGTCTGCATTTAGGGACTAAATTGACTGAGATAGTCTACATTCAGGGACTATTTTGCAATTTATCTGCATTCGAGGACTAAAGTGACGACTTCTTTCTTATTCAGGGACTAAAGTGATTAATCTCCCTAATTTGAAAGAAAAAAACATTTATATTTTTACTTTTAATCAAAATTAAAATTTCATAAAAAAAATAGCGTTCATAATTTTCAAACGTTACTGCAATAAAAAGAGCGGAAGACGGGCACGTGAGTGCTATCTTTTCGCTAGTAGACTATAATGAAAGCAATTGGTTTTAGAAGATGATGTGTATGGTTATAGTTGAAAAGACGTGGTGCAAAAGAAAAATACATGAGAAGAGATAAGAAATGGAAGAGAAAAATACAAATTTGCATGCCTAGTGGACTTAAAAACAAAGAAGGATAGGTGGAAAATGAATATAAAATACAGATTTACTTTCTCCTTTTTTTATTTTTTATTTTATATTTCTATTTTATATTTCTAATGTCTTTAATAAGGATAATTTATAAAATTCTTTCTTATACAAAATTTATTATATTTATTAATATGTAGGAAAGTGCCAAAGAGAAATATAATAACAAACAGCAGAGAGTAATTTGATTATAGGTTGCACTCTAGAACTTGTTCAAAATACATTTAGTTCAAAAGTCAATTACCCTTTTATTCATATATTTTGACTTTGTTGATTTCTCTCCACACCTCTTCTCAATTTTTCAATATTTTTATTTTGTAATTATTTAAGGGGAAGCTTTCATTTGTTCCCATCAACAAAACATGGCTAGAGTTATCTATGATAAATTGACTTCAATCAAAATTAATTCATTTGTTTTTCATTATTTAAGTTAAGGAGGATTCTAGGGTGAAGGTCCAATTAAGTCTCTCACAGGTGGACTACGAAAAAAACACCGTTAAATTAAATATATGGTTCAAATTTATTCAAATTAAAAATGAGAACATATACAACTACTCACATTCAATCCTATCATTTAATGGTTACACCATACCATATGTTACTAGATTTTTTCTACTTACACCATGAAACTATCTGGTTACACCAAAAATATATTAAAATTTAATTATAATACCAAAATTACCCTTGTTCATAAAGGAAACAATGTATATGCAGAATTTTTAACGCCCACACGTAAATGAATCTGTTTATTTAATCCTATTCCTGATTTTCCCTAAAAAAAGTCATATACTTGATCTTTGTTGCAAATAAGGGATATGTACTTGAATTGCATTTGAATTCACGTAATAGCAAGATAAAGATCAGGGTCATTACACACTTGATTTGTTCATTTTATGGAATTAATTTAACTCATCAAATTTTGAATTGGATTAACATAACTAATTAATTGCAACAAATTGTGAATTGGAATAACATAAATGAAATTAAAATAGGACGATAATGCAAATAAATAGGTAAAGAAAATGGTTTTGGTTTGAAAGTGAGAGGAAGAGGGAGACAAACGAAGAGAAAAATGAAGGGGAGAGGAAGACGAAGGAAAATGGACAAATAGGAGAGAAAGACAAAGGATAATAGTTGAAAATTTAAAAAGGAATTAAGGGTGTTTATGTCAATTTGGGGTGTAACCACAAATACTAAGGGTGTAACATAGGCTGAGGATAGGATTAAACGTGAGTAGTTGTATATGTTCCCATTTTTAATTTAAATAAATCTGAACCATCTATTTCATTTAGTAGTTTTTTTTTCATGGTCTATGGTGAGGGACTTAATTGGACCATCATCCTAAAGTCCACCTTAAGTTAAATCTATAACATAAATAGTGGAAAATAAATTATTGATTTTTATTTGTACAAACTTAGCATGAATAGTTTTGCTCATCTTTCTTTTAATAGGTAATGCAATTGTCATCGTCAATTTACTTAAAACCACGTCGTAAGTACTACACAACAGATAACTTTGGTGCTAACTGCTAAGTCAAAGATGTGTCTATCTAATAAATAAAATGAACAATGAAATGTTCCAATGATACAAAATAATGGACAGCTAACAAAATAATGTTCCAATAAATGAAGCTGGAATTTGTAGACCATATAATCTAACCGGTCTATGCATGTGATTACTCAATCATATATGACATATGTCCACATTCCAGAAGTATGTTCTGATAAATTACTCTGACTATTAACATTTGTTTTACTAAAAAGCAAATTAGTTCAAATAAAGAATTTATTCAAAACAACACAAATTTAACGTTGCTAAAAACTAAAAAGAATAAACAAACAACAAATATATTTTATACCTTCTTATAAGATTTCTTTCAAATTTTAAAGTGTAATAATTATTTCTTTTTCAACATACACGTAATGATGTTACAATTTTTTCTTTTTTTTTTATAAGCCAATAGAAAGGTGAGGCATCAGGGTGACAATTTTTTCTGTAATATATAATAAATATTTGTATTATCACAAAAAAGATAGACTTGTAAAACTATACAAATTGTTAATAAATTTAATATTACAACCATATTATTTCTTATCATTATCATGTAGTAATATATTTAGAGAAAAATATATTCATCTCTTTCGTATGCTCCCTCATCTAAAAATAATTGTCATTTTTTTGAGTTGAATAATTTTTGGTCAAACTTAACTTACCTTCCGACCAGACATTGAATTATCAGGGGCCCAGTGAACCTGAAGGTTAACACCAAAAAAATAATTGTCATTTTAGAATAGTAACACATCATTTATGATTATTTTCCATTCATATATATTTATTTATTGTATTTATTTCATTTAACTATTCTATTAGCTACAATAAATAATGGTATTTTAGTAAACAATTTTAATTTTACCATTGAATTCAATCGATCCAACCATTTTCTTAAGAATGACACACAATTCAAATATGACAATTAAATTGATACGGATGAAGCATAAATTAGGAAAATGCTAACTAGAATTTTTCCAATGGCCCAATTAGTACTCACAAATAATATAGAATTTGTTATTTGACCTAACACAACTCGACAAAATCGACTTATAAAATAAAAATTGTTTCAACTTATAAACAATTGTTCAGGTCATCTTTTATCCAATACAAAACACTTTAACGAATAACATTTCTCAAATGATAATTTTCAATTTCCCATTACCATAAATAACACTACACAACACAAGAACCTTCTGTGGCCACTAGCCCACTAGCTACATCTTAGCATTGTTTGTCTATGAGGCGTAATCATAAATTTGGTGAGCATCTTCAATTGACCACATCCTACTTTTCATAGATTTGGTGAGAATCATTCCCTTAATTTCACATATTCACATATAACAAAGTAACGGTCAGCTTGTATCTTCTAAGGACTTTACCCTTTCTCAATTGGTCAACTCAACCCCACAGCTCACCACATCAATAATATAAATATAGTTCACAACACATTCAAATAAACACAATATACGTCAAAACCATTAGGAAAGAAAAAAGTAGCAAAAAAAGTCCTTCAAAAAACCCCTTTTTCAAAAGTGAAATACTTGAATATGGCTAGTGGTGGTTGTAGCAATACTAAAAAACCAGTGAAGATTGTGATTGTAACAACAGAATATGTTGAAACTGATGCTATGAGTTTTAAGTCTGTGGTGCAAAAGCTAACTGGTAAGCATTCTTCTGACCGTAGTGTTGATGATGATGCTAGAGATGGTAGAAAAGCTAAGAGGGAAAAGCATGATGTGCCTGCTAGTGAAAATGTTGATGATGGAAGAAGCACTTTTTTTATAAGTGATTCTTTGTTTAATGAGTATGATATGTTGCTTAGAGAGAAGATGCTGCCAAACGACCACTTTTTGTTTGGGTCACAAATTTAATTAATATATAGCATCTTGATAATTTTATTAAAAAAATTGTTATGTTTCCATTCTTTTTTTTAGGGAATGTTTCCATTCTTGTTTGTATATATTTTTTCGGGTCTTGCTAATCAGTGTCTTCAGGGCATTGGTTAAGGAATTTACATATATAAATTTTGTCTTGGAAATATAAGATGTTATTTTTGATCAAGTAATGTTTACACAACTTTTTCTTAAAAATTTACTTGATTTAGATGCTTTTCTCTTATTTTTTAACATCAATATTTTGTTTTGTTTTATGTTGGGTTTACGGTTATTTTTGGTTACCATTAACATCAAAATGTTATGTTTCCCTTTTGTCACACTAAAACTCATTTTGAAGGCATGTTGTCGATATAAGTTATAGCCTTAGCTTAATCTTTACTACACACAACTTGACGAAGAAATATATCTTTGGGCTCTTTAATTCCAACATGTTGACATGACATTCATTTTCCTCCATATTTTCTGCAATAATAGCCAATGTCTTATTAAAAACTGCATCTTTCACTTTTAAGGCTTAAAATACACATTTGAGAATGATTCATTTATCGTGTCACTTGCCTCCAATTTATTATGTTCTTAAAACAGTTTTACAAATCATAATATCGTATATCTGAAGCTATCTTATCATGTTCTTATTTTTTATCCGATGAATCAAATAACTTATTTGTGGTAAGTTATGTCTCTAGGTACTACTAAATAAAATGAAGAATAACGAAATGTTCCAATAATACAAAAATGGGACAGCAACTACTAACCAACGAAGTCAATTGCCTTTTATGAAAAAAGAAAAAACTAAGTCAATTATGATACCCACAAACAATAAATGAAGTAGAAATTTGTAGACATTAAAATCTAATCAGTACGAAATCGAATAATTTGAAGAAAAAAGGGACAGTTTCTTTTTCTTACATATTTTCTTTTTGGAAAATGCTAATCGGTGCCTCCGGGGCTATGGAAAAGGAAATTATATAGTAGTTAATGTATTGAAATTGTGTAATTAATTTATAATAAAGTCAAAAAACAGTTTCTTTTTATGGTAATAATTCTTTTTTATGGTATGCTTAACCAGTGTCTCGGGGGCACCGGTTAGCAGGACCCTTTCTTTTTTTCTTTCTTCTAGAAGTAATAATATAAACATGAAAGTTTGAGAAAATTATAACCCTTTGTGCCTCAAGTCTACGCGGGAGGAGAAATATTTGTATTGTCATCAACTTTCTCACCTCTTTTCTCACTTCCATCTCCACCACTAATCCACCTACCATCGTCATCCTCCGTATTTAACCTCAAATCTCACTATCACCACCGTCGCCACCATCCTGACTCTCAAATGTCACCACTGACGTTGTCATCCTCACCTTAAATCTCACGACCACCACCATTCTCCCCATTATCATCCTCGACACCGTCCTCCCACCTCCACCAGCATCAC